>OJSE01001131.1_pt1 | contig 36606 bp, 28 predicted proteins | sample 1599351 | NCBI WGS metagenome assembly OJSE01 (sample SAMN04168656, study PRJEB22393) | human gut metagenome | biome: human gut microbiome; feature: stool | host: Homo sapiens | collected 2014-03-17 | reverse complement strand
AGTTTTCTATGTGATAATACTGATAGATTCTCGACTTGTACAACGCTATTATCCCTATATACCTGTGAAATCCTACCAATATAATAATTACTTTTATCCGTTTTATTATATAAAGAATCAATCGTCATAATAATCTCCCAAATAATCTACTAAATCAGAATTTAATGTTGCTCTTAAAAAAGCAATTTGATAATTATCTTTCATTAGCCTTTGTAATCGGATCCAATTTTCATTAACCTGATTAATATTATAGTCGCTAACAAGAATTGCCATCCCCTTATTATGTATTATTGCCTGTAAAATCATTTGTGAAATGTGATTATCCGCAAAACTAAATCCTGTTGTAATAAGCAATGTATTTGGTCTTTTTAGTAACTCTTGAAATTTTACAAACAACTCAAAATATGGTTCCTGATAACTCTGCATATATTTGTTAGAACTTGGAAAAATCATAATAGGATTTTCCACTTGTCTTTTATCTTTCCTATAAATCATATCATTACAACGTTCCCATGTTAGAGAACCATGCAATTTTAACAAATTAACGATATTTTTCTTATATTCCATTTCTCTAGTCTTGATATTTTCGATATCTTTCACTAAATTCCACTCAAACATGTCACTATCAAAATGTGGTCTATGTGAAAATGTAAATCCATCCATAACTGTGTATCCTATACTATCTGCTGCATCTTCTATCAACGTGTCATAATTTGTGGTAACTATAGATAATTTACTTGGTGTTTTCACTAAATGTGCCACTTTATTTATAAATGATGCATGTTTCAAATATGTTCCATCATAATCATAACTGGTATTTGAAATAATCAAATCAAAAATCTTGTTTTTCGACAGCTTATACTTTTCACAATCTTCCTCTGGTACATATTTTTCAAACGAAAGTAAATCTGACAAAAAATCCTCTAAATTAAATTCAGAATTTATGTTAGCCTCCTCATTTTCCACTTTGAAATTATATTTGCAAAAATTAGCTAACTCTTGTAAAGAAAAACAGTTAGAATCTTCTTTTAATTCTTTATTAATCATATCGGCTAACATAGCTACTGTTTTCCCAAATCTCACATCCAAACCATCATCATTTACCACTACAGATGCCCCTGCTCCAACCAATATAATAATATTATTATAATTTTTATGAATAAAATTAGATGTCTCCTTTTTTATCAACTGCTTAAATTCATGTGTACTTATATTTTCTTCTTTTTCATTTAAAATAGGATTTCCATTCAATGAATATTCACCATTATCCGATGTATATTCATTATTAGCTGTTATAAATATTTTATCCATTAGCATGTCTCCTTTTTGATAATCTGTAATAATTTGTTGTATTTCCAAAATTTCACTACAGTCCCTTAACAATCCTCATAAACTCCTCATATGAATAAGCACCATTATATCCAGGATTCTTTGTTTCAAACACCATATAATACTTATACATTCTTCCAGCCATCTCTGCCCACTTTGCTCCAGTTTCGGCTTTTTCTCTGGATTCAGAGTTTTCAAGCTGATCACCTTTAGTTTCTATTAGTAAAAGTTTACCGCTTTCTGTTCTCACCATAAGATCCGGATATGCGTTTACAGCACCATTTATGGCAAATCCTTTTCTTGCCATATTTCTATGCCACCATTTAATATTGTTTAATGAGGATAATTCCATGACAACTTTTCTTTCGTATTCGGTATCAAACTTTTCCTCTTCGTTATATAGTGATTTTGGTATTGATGCTATTGTTTCTGTCGGGCTTATCTCTTTCGGCAGCTTATATGATGGCTGACAAGAAATTTTATCCTGCTCCACCCACTCAAAAAACATTTTCTTTGCATATTCATTTAAAAGCGAATTAACTTTTTTATTAATTTTCAGGACATAGATACCTGGTGTCTGTTCCATATCTGTTAATTGATCCTCTGTAAGATTCTGAATAATTCTGTCTACATATACCTCCAAATCTCTATCATTTACCGCGTTATTCTTTGATAATTTCTTTATTATCATATCCTTGCACAGACGCATTTTTCTATCTGACGGCTGTTCATCAAACCACTGTTTTACATTCTGACTATCAAAGCCCTGCAGCTTCCATGCTTTTGGCATTGCATCTGAATCATCAATATCAATTCTTGCAATTTCTGAATCTATGCTGTCAAAATCAATTACCGTATCCTTATCTAATAATGAAAATCCTGCATACAGATTTTCTTTTGTTAATACCTGATGCTCATGTTCAGAAAACAGAGAGCGTCCTGTTTCTATCATAAACTGTGGTATTTCTATCTGTCCTGCTTCACTAGCATATAACTGATTTACTTTGTAATGCTTCATCTTATTTCCAACCTCTGGTGGTACTGGCACATATTCTTCTTCTGTTTCCTCAAAGTCTTTCCAATATAATTCATTCTGTGTTTTTGCATGGTCGAGCATATCTGTTACCGCATCATTAACCTCAGATTGACTCTGTGATTCCATATTTTCATTATTTACGAATGGTGATATTTGCTCCCTCACAAAGTCTACATTTAAAGAATCTATCTCATCCGATACATTGCTTGTATCATCAGTTACATCATTATCTAAATTTAACTCTGTCTGTGTATTATCAGCTTGTTCTACTGGAAATTCAGTATCCTGCTCCACATAATCATCTATACGATAATCTTTACTTGTAAAGCCAGCCGCATTAAGTCCTGCTACTACCTTGTCGAGTGTTGCATAAAAGGCATTTGATGATGTAATAACATACGAAAGGTTCAATACCTCTCTTTCATTCTTTCTCGTATTAGGAAGTCTGAGAATTCTTCCTAAAATCTGTTCTACATCTATGCTTGATGTTCTATTTGCGACTGTTGCCAATATATATGCAAATGGACAATCCCATCCTTCCTTTAATGCATTAACTGTAATGATATACCTGATACTACAATCGTGGCTGCTTAAATCTATATTTTTTAACTCATCCCTGTCCGCAGTCTTTATTGCAATTTCAGATTCTGGTATCCCCATATCAATAAGAGTATGCTTTATCTTATCATAAGTTGTACTGTCATCATTGGTTCTAGGCTGAGCCTGAAATAAAACAATTGGTCTGATATATCTTCCATCATTTTTCTGTTCTTCAACCGCTTCATTTTCTAATTTTCTTCTTAATGAAATGGCTGATACAAAGACATCCTCCTGAGATTTTCTGTTATAAACAATTACAGGTAATTTAACCATATTTTCTGCTTTAAGCTGTCTTGCATCTACAAATGAGATAATATTGCTTCCGTTTTTCGGTGTGGCTGTCAAATCAAGCACAAACGAAGGGTTGAAATTCTGAAGCATTTCTTTACTGAGCTTACTTGTAGCATGATGACTCTCGTCAACAATGACAACCGGATTTAATTTGCGGATAACCTGTATCAATGCTGTTTCATCCGTATCTTCCAACAAGGAACCACTATCCTGTTTAAATCTCACAAATGGCAACAGACTGCCATTCTCCTGATAAGCTTTTCTTCCATCCTTTTTGCTCGTCCGAAATGAATCATAGCTTAATACAAATACGGATAAATTATCACTAACCGAAGTTGGGTTAAAATTCTGTCCATTTAACAATTGCTGTTTAGAATAAATTTCGACCTTATTACCAAAATCAACATCTATTTTCTTCCTATAATCATGATTCTTATCTGTTAATGTCCTATATGTCTGAGTAAGTATTGCATCTGATGGTACGAGCCATACTACCGCTTTTGGATGTATATGTGGCATAGAATCAAATATTGGCTTAATTGAATTTGCCGCCAAAAATGTTTTTCCACCACCTGTTGGAACTTTGAAGCATACCTGTGGAACTCCTGCTAATTCCGAATTGTATGGCGGCATTCCGTCTACCCCCACATTCACTCCCTTTCCATTCCATAAGGTGCTATATGCTGAACTTATGCTCTGCTTCTCTATAAGCAGTTCTAAGAATCTTTCTAAATCTCTTATAACCTGTATCTGATAATTTTTAAGTTCCATACCTTGTCCTTTCTAGATATGCTCAATATCTCTTGGTATTTTCTTAAATGTAATATTCCACTTCTGTAAATCAATATCTGATAATGCACAAGAATCAGCATATATAATATATGCCTGGTTCTTTACATTTACCGTTGCTAAAAAAGAATAGTCAAGTATTGTAGCCTTGTCCTTTTCATAATAGAAATAATATGCCGTATCATTATAAGAGCCAAGATAATATTTCTCCTGTTCGTTCTCGGCATACTCAAGCCCATTGGTTTCTGTGTACCAGATATATTTCCTAATTTCAGCTGTAGCTATATCATTGTTGATAGTTCCATCCTTCAAAAACAATGGACTTCCTAATTCATAATATGAGAAATTACCGCCTGTTCCATCTACTGCATTCTTTCCTTCCCCATAACCATCAATCACTCTTTTTATACGCTCGGCTGTTATTGTGTCAGCATAATCTCCCATCTCAACCAGAATAAATTTACGATTGCCACCATCTTTTTTATTCATGTTTAAAACAGCATGAGCGGTTGTACCTGAGCCTGCAAAAGAATCTAATATAATGTCATCTTTTCGGCAATAAAAACTAATTAAATATATTACCAAATCAACCGGTTTAGGAAAATCAAATTTCACACCCATTTTTGCCAACTCTGTACTCATATTTTGTGTGCTACCTAAGTTCTGTAAAAGCGAAAGAACATGACTAGCATCTCCTCTTTTTTTTATCATTTCGATATTTCCAGTTTTTGTAATTTCAAACACTGTATCTTGTCCCTTGGTATCCTTAACTGGGTTAAACCCATTATTAATATACTTCATTAATATGTTCTTTGACGACCAACCGCTTTCAACTTCTACCTCATTAATTAAACGTCCGCCTTCTATAATTGCATCTGCTCCATAATATGGAAATTTATCTTTCCTCGATTTTATTATCAAATCACTGACCGAGCACGGAAAACCTATTGGTAGCTTTATTGTTGACATAGGATTTTTAGGTCCGTTCTTGACAACTGTATTTCTCACTTCTTCATTATATATTTTACTATTTTCAGAAGCACTTGGATCTATTGCCTGAGGAAGTCCAACCTCATCAGCATTCTTTATATAACACAAAATATACTCATGAACATTCTTTATCTTCGCCTGATTATCAAAGTTCCCATCAGATCTCCATATTAACTGTGCAACAAAATTTTTCTTTCCAAATATATCGTCACAAATTATTTTCAAATAACTACATTCATTGTCATCTATACTGATAAATACAATTCCTTTATCGGATAATAATTTATTTAATAATACTAGCCGAGGGTACATCATGCATAACCATTTATCATGTCTAGATAAATCCTCTCCTTCATCACCAACAGTCACACCTAACCACTTTTCTATCTTCGGGTCATCCACACTATCTGAATATATCCATGCCTTATTTTTTTCTGAACTCTTCCTAGTGTTATATGGAGGATCAATATAGATACATTTGATTTTCCCCTCATACTGTGGCAAAAGAGATTTTAATGCTTCTAAATTATCGCCATGTATAATCATGTTCTCACTGCGAATATCATCTTTATGCTCACCATCTTCATCATAACTATACTTGCGTTCAAGAACTTTATATGGCACATCATTATGATGATTTATTACCTTATCTTTTCCTATCCAATCCAATGTAGGCATATTTACTTGCTCCTTATCTATAATTATTGCAGTTTTTCTATTGTCTCAATTATCATTTCAGCTTTATCCGTCAACACGTACTTTCCTCTTGTTTTTTGCTCGACGAAATCCTGTTTTTGTAACGCACTAAACATACTATTAATTTTCATTTTGCTACATTTCAAAGTTGTAGCTATCTGTTGTTGTGTTAATGGAATCACTTTCTCGTCTAATATTATAACTTCATTATCATGCATCAATTTCAAAAGGTCATAATAATCATTCAAAAATAATCCGATACCCATATTTTCTCCCTTAGTTGCAAATAAAAATGTATAGATAAATCATATCACATTTTTGTTGTATTTTAAATATCATTTTTTTGTTATCTATTTATCTTTAACAGCTAAAAGCAGAGGAATTACCTTCCTCTGCCCCTATTTCCTATCTTATCTCTTACCTTTTCTTTATCAGCATCTCTGCTAACCGTTTCATCATAAATCCTCTGAAACTCCTCATAAAGTTCATCCCCATCCAGCTTCATTCCAAGTTTTTTCATAACATCCGAGAACAGTCTTATACTTCCACTTACATCAGCAATATCAAATCCGAATATATCTGCCTTAACAGAATTACTGACATTCTCATAACCACCAAGCTCTGATATTCTCCTGACAATCCAGTCAGCTTTGTCCACAGGTTCAGTTTCTCTAATTTCCACATATTCACCTTTATCTGTTACGTCAGCAATATCTTCATCCATTCTTGCCGTATTTACATCAGACACATTACGAATATCTGGCATTACAGACGTATCATTCTGATTATTGTTAGGATTCATTACCTCAACATTTGTATACGGCTCAACAACCGCTTCTGTTGTTATCTCATCCAGCATATCCTCTTCCATCCCCGGTATCTCAACATCCCTGCCAGCAACAATCTCCTCCTTCCCCGACACCGCATAATAAGCCGTATACAAATCTTCTTTTATAATGTCATCAGCAAGCTGCAACTGCTTCTTAACTTCCCTTTTCTCCATTTTCAGCTCATCCAGTTCTTCCTGCACTCCAACATGCCACACCTGATATTCCCGATACTGCTCATCTGTCTTAATCCTGCGTTTCCTGCTGGAGTTTTCCTTATATATCTCCCGTTGTCTGTCATCAATCCGCTGCATCTTTTCCTGCTGTTCACTCCGGTACTTCACAAGTCCCGCAACGTCCTTGATATCATTATTCACAAGTAGCAGATACTCGTCCTGTAACCGATGAAACCTCTTCAAATCCTCTGTATACTTTGCTCCACCAACTACAAAACGCTTCTGCTCTACAATCCTTAATCTGTATAGCTTTGCATAAAATTTTTTCTGAAATGGGGACAGTTTCGCCCTGTGCAATCCCCTAATATCTGACGAATAAAAGTAAGGCTTTGCCATCCAAGGCATATCCACATAATGCCGTAACATATCTTCTGAAAACATCTCGTCCAGCTTTGCAAGCTGATGATAATACTTGAATCCCGGTGCCTGAACTTCCATCCACGCATCTTTCTTGAATACATATCCCAACCGTTTCATCAGATATTTAAAATGATCCACATTCCCGGCTGCATATGCACACATCTTGGCATCCCTGAGAATTATCTCTTTCATGGACATCTCTTTTTCCCATTTGTCCCTGCTGATATTCTTCGGATTTCTGCTGTACTCTGCCGGCATGATAGAAAGTCCCAGCTCATCACAATATTTATTTGTAATAGGCTGGAGATGATTCTTCCAGTTGCTTTTAGGTGAATTATATTTCTTGCCAGTTGTCATACTGACACTATTCCAGATCAGATGCCCATGCATATGCTCTCTGTCTGTATGAACCGCATACACAGCCTCATAATCATCACCAAGCACATCCTTCGCAAAGTGCTCCAGCACATACATTGCCTGCTCTGCCGTCACTTTTTCTTCCGGTGAAAACGATATGATCACATGATACCCCTGCCTTTTACCCGTCTTATTAAAAATGTTCTTTGTCTCCTCCATCTGCTCAAATGCTGTGTCCGGCAGGCAGTTAATACCGCCCACCAGTACACATTCTTCTGTCTTATCCGGGTTCTGGATATATTCCAAAGCATTCTTCAGATGCGATGCCGGATTTCTGCCCTCTGATTCCATGATATTCAGGATCTTTGTAATCGCCATACTTCCAGCACCTCCCCGAATGTTTTCTTTACATCATCCAGACTGCTCTGCAGCTTGTCAATATCGCTGTAATATAACTTTCCCTGTGAATTGCCAAGCTTTACTGCCTGATTAATATTATTTGCAATACCGGCAATAACACGGATTGCTCTTGCCCTGTCCTCATAATAACTTGTATCAATATTACCGCCTGTCCGGATCAATTCTCTTATATAGGCACTTGCTGTCATTCCCGTCCGCTTAAGTGCCACTTTCAGAATATCCATATCTTTTTCTGAAAGCTTCACCGATATCTTATAATCTTTCCTGTCAGACTTGTATCTTCTCTTTCCATCTGCCATACATTTCTCCCCTTTCGTAGTATTCTAATGCTGTATCAAACCAATCTCTTTTTATCTGTACCATTGCTTCTTCATCCTTTCTAAAAATTGTGTTCACTGGTTTTGCAAGATGCGGAAAAGGTCGGACCTTTTCCCGAAAAAATATAAACGCATCAGCGTTTACATAATTTTCCGTCTTGGCAGGAGCACCTGCACCCTGTATATGATATGTGGTGGTTAATGTACCACCACAATTATGGGTATGGTGGCTGAGGTTCCACCACAATTACTGATATAGTGGCGCTTTTTGCCGTCACTTTACTGTTTTGGTGGCATTTTCCGCCACCATTTTTCCATTTTGATGGCACTTTCCGCCACCATGTCTTTTTTCTCTCTGATTTGAGTGGGGGCACTTTTTGCCGTCACTTTGCTGTTTTGACGGCGTTTTTTGCCCCCACTTTTGCATTTTGACGGCACTTTTTGCCCCCACACTTTTTCAGCTCTGATTTGAGTGGGGGCGCTTTCTGCCCCCACTTTGTGGTTTTGGGGGCGCTTTTTGCCCCCATTTTCGTGTTTTGGGGGCACTTTTTGCCCCCACACTAATGAAACTGCATTACCACATCCATAATAACGATTTCCTCTGCCATCATCCTGGTCTGTGTCCTTAGCTGTAACTGTTCTGTAAAGGAATTTGGATTCTTTGGCTTATGCTTTTTCAGCCACTTAGCTTCAATATCATCGAGCAACTCGTATGCTGTTTCATTGACTTCATTTGCTCTCTCTTCAAGTTCTCCGAACCGCACCAGACTCTTATATCTCATCGGATATTCTTCCTTGATATATTTAATCCACATGCGCCCATACTTTCCTGCATCTATATCTGCCTTCTCTGTTCCTGCAACAATAACCGGATAAAAGATTCCATCCCTTTCTTCATATGGAATACCAATCTTTTCAAATGTTGTTTTACTCATAACGATTACCGCCTTTCTCATCACTCTGCAGGATATCAAGCACATGCTTTAATGGAACCAGCAGTTCTTCAACATCTATACCTCTGTCAGATTCATCTAATGACTGTAATTCTTCCAGTATCGTATCAAGATGAACCTGTACCTTCTTTGCCACCTTCATTCCACCAACAACCCTGATTTCATGCTTCAGCAGACATTGGATGATATAATCCTGTTTAGATAGTCCGCTGAGCGAAACCTTCACATTCAGCTCCTGTGCTTCCTCCGGTGACATACGAAACGCTACTACAACATTTCTCCATCTGTTCTTGGCATCCAGCCTTTTCTCGCTCATAATAATCTGCTCCTTCCAATATAAAATCTATTTTTTTAATTCCTACTGCTGCATATATCCTGCAAAAACTTGTACCGGCATAATTCATAATATTTCGCATCAGCATTATCAGACTGACTTGTACTTATCAATACTTATAATCTTTTCCGCAGCCGCATCCATATCAATCATAGGTGCTGTTTCCTCTGTCTGCATGATTTCTACATCATCATCCTGTTCTTCACAATCCTCAAAGCTCGCATTGACAGCATCAAGTCTGTCCGCCATTGCCACCTGCTTTGATGGAAACAGATGCGAATAACGATATGTGATATCAATGCTCTCATGACCTACCCTGTCAGCTATTGCAACTGCGGAGAACCCGAGGTCAATCAGATGTGAAATGTGCGAATGCCTTAGATCATGGATTCTGATTTTCTTCACACCGGATAATTTGCATCCACGCTCCATCTCATGATGAAGAAAGCTCTTTGTTACCAGAAAAATCCTGTCTGTTGGTGTCTGGTCATATAACATTGCAAAATACTCCTGCATTTCCTCCGCTAGGAACTTTGGCAGCTTGATTGTTCTGTTGCTCTTAGGTGTTTTCGGAGTTGTAATAACATCCTGCCCCTGCAGCCGCTGATACGATTTATTTATTCTGACTGTGTTCTTTTCAAAGTCAAAATCATCCATTGTAAGAGCAAGCAGTTCACCTAATCTCATTCCCGTCCAGTACAACATTTCAAATGCATAAAATGAAACCGGCTTGTCAATCACCGCTTCGGAAAACTTCTTATATTCCTCAGTTGTCCAGAAAAGCATTTCCTTCTTTTCTTCCCTGCCCATATTTCCAGCCTGTCTTGCCAGATTTGATTTCAGATTATAAAACCTGCACGCATGGTTAAATATCGCACTTAAGATGTTGTGCATTGTCTTCTTGTAAGTCTGGGAATAACTCTTCCCATTCTCATTATGAAATGCAACCATCTCATTCTGCCACTTGCGTACATCTCCCAGTGTAATCTCATTCATCTTAAGATTCTTAAAATATGGAAGTATCTTTGTATCCACAATGTGTTCTTTTGTAAGCCATGTGTTGAGTTTGACATAATTTTTCACATCCTCTGTATACAGCTTCCAGAACTCTCCAAATGTCATATCCAGATTATTCTCCTGCCGTATTTTGTAATTACGCTCATAATCCAACGCTTCTCTTTTTGTTGCAAATCCTCTCTTCTTTATCTGTTTATTTTCCCCGGTCCAGTCCTTACAATAGAATTTGACGAACCAGGTGCCTGTCTTACTGTCTTTATAAGCTGGCATATTCATCATCTCCTTCTTTCCATATGCAGAAGCAGCTGCCTAAGCCCATATAACTTTTGCACCTGCCTCTGTCTCAATCTTCTTACCTGTCGCTTATCCTGCATCACTCATACCATAAATGCGTTCTTCAAAATATTTTCTGCTTACTTTTCCACGGATTACAATGTAGCCCTTCTTTTCAAGTTCACTGTTAATCTGTCTCATAAGCTTGTATGCTGCTGATCTTGAAATTCCAAGAATCTGCATCACATCTCCTACTTCTAAAAACTTTTCGTTCATGCCTTTCACCACCTTTCCATTAAAATTTGTTTTGGCGTTTCTCCATACCAGTTCTGCTGATGTCACAACCAGCCTCCTTACCTGAGATAATCTCCTGTAATACCGCCCGCTCCTGCTCAAGGTACTCGGTCCGCTTGGGGGAGTGTCTACATTCGCTCGATTCCTATGAATGTCCTGGCAAATGCCTGTTAGATTTCTGATACCGCTCATTTAGTTGTTTTTTTCCAATACTATATTGTATAGATAATTGAATTGGTATTATTCTATACCGTGTGGTATTGAATTGTCAAGGAGTTTTTCTAATGTTTTCGTATAGAAAAACTTCCATTTTCATTTTTTCCGTGTTATACTGTCTTTAACAGTCCATCAGTGACAGATAAACGGAGGTAACTACACTATGACAATTGGTGAAAGAATAAAGAAAATACGGGTATTCCGTAAAATGACAATGGATGAGCTTGGCGGTGCACTTGGATTTGAGGGCAAAAATATGTCTGTCCGTATATCCCAGTATGAAACCGGTGCCCGCATTCCCGGTGAAGATATGATTCTAAAGCTTGCTGATGCTTTGCACTGCAATTACAAGGCAATCTCTGATTACAGCCTTGGTGCTGCTGAAGATATCATTGAAACACTTTTCTGGCTTGAAGAAAGTGCCACATCTCTCCCGGCACGTGGAAAAGGCACAAGATTTCCAGAGTATACAGCTCCCGGTAAACTGATTCATCTGACTGCAATGACTCCGGCAAAGCCTTCCGAGACCGCCAGTCCAACTTACAATGAAGATGATTATGAAAGTGCAGGCTCACCTGTCGCATTAACTTTTGAATATGGATTGGTAAATGATTTCCTTTCGGAATGGTGTGAAATGAAAACGAAATTAAATAATGGAGAGATTTCTCCTAACGAATATTTTGAGTGGAAAATAACATGGCCTCATGCGTGAAACATAATGCCATCCGCTGTGCACCATCTCGATTCCGCTTCGCTACATCTCGATGGAGGGCGTTCGCCCTATATGAATAGAAACCTGCTGTCTATGGAATGCAAGCATTCCAAGCCATCAATTTTCTATTCACGCACAGCTCACTTTAGTACCAAAATAGTACCACAAGGCAAAAAACAAGCTCGCAAATGCCCATTTTACTAGGCTTTGCGAGCTTTTGAAAATTACTCAAACTCTATCGTTCCTGGTGGCTTACTCGTCAAATCATAAAATACTCGATTGACTCCCTTCACCTCATTTATAATTCTGCTCATAACTTTCTGCAATACTTCAAATGGTATCTCAGCACTGTCGGCTGTCATGAAATCAACTGTATTAACAGCTCTGAGCGCTACTGCATAGTCATAAGTTCTCTCATCTCCCATTACGCCTACTGAACGCATATTTGTAAGGGCTGCGAAATACTGTCCTATGCTGCGGTCAAGGCCGGCATTTGCGATTTCTTCACGGTAGATTGCGTCTGCTTCCTGAACAATTTTAACCTTGTCGGCTGTAACTTCGCCAATGATTCTGATTCCCAAACCTGGGCCTGGGAATGGCTGACGAAATACGAGATTTTCTGGGATTCCAAGCTCTAAGCCGGCTTTACGTACTTCATCTTTGAAAAGATTTCTGAGCGGTTCAATGATTTCTTTGAAATCCACAAAATCAGGAAGTCCACCTACATTATGGTGCGATTTGATAACTGCTGACTCTCCGCCAAGTCCGCTCTCTACCACGTCAGGATAGATTGTTCCTTGTGCAAGGAAATCAACTGCTCCGATTTTCTTTGCTTCTTCTTCAAAGACACGAATAAATTCTTCACCGATAATTTTTCTTTTCTGCTCCGGTTCTGTCACTCCTGCAAGTTTATCATAATAGCGCTGCTGTGCGTTTACTCTGATGAAGTTTAAGTCAAACTGACCATTTGGTCCGAATACATTTTCTACTTCGTCACCTTCATCTTTTCTGAGCAAACCGTGGTCTACAAATACACAAGTAAGTTGTTTTCCGATGGCTCTTGATAAAAGTCCTGCTGCCACTGATGAGTCTACTCCGCCTGATAATGCAAGTAAAACTTTTCCATCTCCTACTTTATTGCGTATTTCTTCTATTGATTCTTTTACAAATGAATCCATTCTCCATGTGCCTGCACATCCACATACTTCGCGCACAAAGTTGTAAATCATCTTCGTTCCGTTTTCTGTGTGAAGCACTTCCGGATGGAACTGAATAGCATAGAGATTTTTGCTTACATTCTGTGTTGCTGCTATAGGACAATCAGCTGTCGAAGCTGTCACTTCAAATCCCGGTGCTGCCTCAGCGATTCTGTCAAAATGACTCATCCAACATATTGATTTCTTTGGAAGGTCTTTCTGAAGCACTGAATTTTCAGTAAATTCAATCTCCGTCTTTCCGTATTCTCCAACTTCCGGAGTGATTACTTTGCCGCCAAGTACATGCATCATAAGCTGTGCTCCATAGCAAAGTCCAAGTACAGGAATACCAAGCTCAAATAATTCTTTTGAGTATGTTGGCGAATCTTCTTCATAACAACTATTTGGTCCACCTGTAAGAATGATTCCTTTAGGAGCCATCGCCTTGATTTCTTCAATTCCAGTACGATAAGAATATATTTCACAATATACATTGCATTCACGAACACGTCTTGCAACAAGCTGATTGTACTGCCCGCCAAAATCAATGACTATTACTTTTTCCTTATCCATTGATATTTGTCCTGCCACTTATAAATATATAAGTAGCTTTTCCTTTCCTTAATTTTCGTAAAACCCTTGTCTTACATTATAAATTAGGCTCATAACAATGACAAGAGCTAATTTTATTTTCTCCTGGTTATTATACCAATATTTTCTTAACTTTCTCAATCAAACTAACATCTGCCGGCAACCATTCTACCTCATAAATCTGCTCCTTTTGAAGCCATCTCGCCGCCTCATGTTCTTTTAATTCAAGGTTTCCTGACACCACCTCACACCAAAAACATTGCATAGACAAATGAAATTTAGGATAATCATATTCTACGGTTTTTATGTAATCCCCTACTTTTATTTCCGTTGCAAGTTCCTCCATTATCTCTCTTTTTAATGCTTCCTGTGGTGTTTCTCCTTCCTCTACTTTTCCTCCCGGAAATTCCCAGCCTCCTTTAAATTCCCCATATCCTCTCTGCGTTGCAAATATTTTCTTTGGTGTATTTATATTGTCACATATTACTGCTGCAACTACATTTATTATCTTTTTATCTGTTTCCATAATCGATTTTCAATTCCTTTCCACAATTTAAATTATTTTTACATTCTTAATCCACAAAATACTCGTAAATATCCTCACGAACGGAATGTTCCAGCTTCATTTTAAAATTCATTATAGGAAGTTTCTGCCCCTTATCATTTTTTATTTCCGTCTGCATATAATCAACCGGAGAAACTTTTCCCATATAATAAAAATCTGTTCCTTCTCCATCACTTTTCTTGATAAATAAATATATTTTTAACCCGATTTCTTTATAATTTATAATCTTCTGACTCTCCGGACTTTCAAGACTTACCTTGCTTCTTGTCATCCAACTGAATAATTGATTATTAATAAACTGGTCTTCATATTTTGTGCTATTTGCAATGTCCTCTTTCTTCTCATATGTTACAAATATTGGACATGTATTATGCTTAATCCTGTAACCGTAAACTGTTGAGCTGTCATCATGTTCCCAATTTAATATCCTGCATACATCTTTTCTTGAATATTTTTCATATAATACAAGATTGTCCTCATCATGATTTTTAAATAAATCCTCATAACGCCTCAAACCATATCTGACAAGACACTTTATTTCATTTACAAATCGGGTATTATTAAACAACGAATAAAAGAGTGTAGCCCGTCTTAACATCCCATTTTTTGCTTCATCCGTACTTATAAATTCTATGTCATTATACCGTTTTTTCTCTGCTGGTGCATTTACAAATACTTTTCCCAAAACATTTAATGCCGATACATAATCTGACTCACGATATTTCTCACCTTTTTCTTCGAGAAGTATTTTGTAAGTTTCCAAACTTATCTTTTCATTATTTAAAAGGCTGCTAATCATCAAAAGTTCATGTATCCTTTTTCCATTTACAAGCGATGATATAAATTCCAGTATTGCTTCCTCTTTATCGCTAAATGAAACAGTAAAGTCTTTATCTACTGATTTTACAAACTGGTCATATGATTTTGAATATTGAATAAACAACATCGGGTCAATCTCACCATACTCATAAAAATCAAGTACATTTGGTATTCTGCCAAGTTTGTATTTTAGAGCAAAATATTTTTCACGCAATAAATTCTTTGTTGTTTTTGAACTGTCAATAGATTCAAATATTCTTTTTTTACTTATCTCATCAAAATGTATTGTAGACTCACCCGGAATTACTCTTGAGCCTTCTCTTACATATTTGCGGATTGTGTCCTTGTTATATGTTCTGTCACCTGACAACGCAATAGGAATCATAAAATTATTCATATAGTTTCCTATAAAATCAAGTATTACTACATATTCTTTGCCCTCATATTTTCTAAGACCTCGCCCCAACTGTTGTATAAATACTATAGGCGATTCTGTTGGTCTTAACATAACAACCTGGTTTACTGCCGGCATGTCAACACCTTCATTAAATATATCAACCGTAATTATATAATCAAGTGCATTTTCAGATTCATCCTGTTCAAGCCTCAAAATAGCTTCTTCTCTTTCTCTCTGCGAATTGTCTCCCGTAAGCACAAGAGTTCTCAAACCTCTCATATTAAATTTTGCCGATAATTGTTCTGCTTCATCCTTATTTCTGCAAAACATAAGACCTTTTACTTTGTCCCCCGAATATCCATAATAATCCATCTGCTGCATTATGTAATTTACTCTATCATCACAAACTAGATTTGTAAAATTTTGAACATTCTTAATAGCATTGTCATCTATTATATGCCCGTCAACTTCTAAATCAGTTATTCCAAAATAATGAAACGGGCACAAAAGCTTTTCTTCCATTGCCTGTTGTAAACGAATTTCATACGCAATATTGTGGTCAAAAAGTCCGTATATATCATAGCCATCTGTTCTATCAGGTGAAGCCGTCATTCCTATCCAAAACCTAGGCATAAAATAATCCATTATCCTCTGATAACTGTCAGCTCCCGCACGATGAACCTCATCAATTATTATAATGTCAAAGTCATTTGCATTAAATTTTGTCATTATATCTTCGCGTGCCATCATCTGCATTGTAGAAAACAAAATATCAGAACTATATTCTTTTGAATTTCCTGATAATAACCCGAAACTATATTTTTCTCCAAATACATTTTTATAGCTTTTAACTGCCTGTTTTGCTATCTGCTCTCTATGCACTACAAAAAGTGCCCTCACGTTTCTGCCTGTTTCTTTTTCACGCTTTCGCAAGATTTCCCTGAGTGCAAATGCTGAGGCATATGTTTTTCCGGTACCTGTAGAACTTATAAGCAATGCTCTGTTTTCACCGTTTTCATATAATTCCATTACATTCTCAATAAATTTAACCTGCATACTGTTTGGCTCTAATTTATATTTTTCAATGCTTATAATTTCGCTTTCTCTAGCAATCCTCTGCTGCTCTTTTTTTATTTTATACCTTACACGATAATCTTCTATAAAATCTTTATAAACAAGTGCTCTATCACTATTCCAAAGCCTGTCAAATTCAGAAACTATATCTTTTGCAATCGAGCCATCTTCACTTGAAACAAGTTTTGTATTCCATTCCTGATTTATTGTTATAGCCGATGAGGTGAGATTGGAACTTCCCACAATTATACGATAAATCTTTCCATCTTTAAAAATGTACCCTTTTGTATGAAATCCATCTTTTTCTCCCTCTGTCTGATACATTTTTAATTTTATATTATTTAAAGAATTTAACTTATCAAACGCTTCCGGCTCACTAAATGTAAGATAATCCGTAGTAAGTATTCTTCCCGGAACACCTCTATTCTCCAGTTGTTTAAATACTTGTAAAAGTGGCTCTATCCCACTCATTTTTATAAATGCAACACTTATCGAAAACGCATCACAATGTAAAAGTTCATATTCTAAAGAAGAAAGAACTTTCTTTCCGTTTTGATAATCATTTGAAATAAATTCCGGTCTATATGCGAGATTTGAATCGCATGTGTAATTAATAAATGCGGTATTTAATCCCGATTTTAATTGTTTTAAATTTATATTTTTCTCCATACTTATCCTCACTTCTGAACTATTTGATGCAATGAAACCATAAGTGCTATTCTTATATCCATTTTACACATTTTTAGCTTTTATCTCAACTATTTTACGACCAAATCCGAGCCCGCTGTTTACGGATGGTTGCTCTGATTTTCTTAGTGCTGCGTTTCTTTGCCTTTGCAAGTGCAAGATAGTTCTTTCTGGCTTGTTTGCGATACATACATGGTCTTGAAAATCCATAACTTTTGCAGAAACGAATGATGATGGTCTCCAGCTTTTCTCTGGCTTCATTGAGTAATGAGAAATTCTGTGGATACCTGATATTTGATGGTGCACAGGTTGCATCAAGCATAAGAGTTCCTTTGAATAGTCGGGAATATTTCTTTTCAAATATATCCCACGGAATGACATCTGCCATCTTTACCCATCTGTTTTTAGGATTCATATGAAGGCCTATTGGCTGGTTGAAACTGAGGAAGTTGCTCTGTGTATTGTCAGTATACTTGTACATTGATTTTTTCACTCCTGTAAAGGTACTTTTTTATAGAAAACTGCACGAAAAAAGATTTGAATACTTATAAAACCGTGCACTTTATTATACCATTTTTGAGTGAAAAATGCAGTAAAATCAATGGTTTCAAGCTGTTTTTTTCATTAATCAGCAGACACTATTTAGGTTACAACCTGTAACCTTTTTTATTCTGACAAGCCTTCTTCAATTTCTTCAATAGTCGGCAAGCTACTTTTAAACTCTTTTCTCAACACCTTAGTCAATTCATATTGTGCTATTCCTATAGGTTGTGAAATATTTTCCAATGAATACTCAGCAACCACGTCATCTTTATCCTTACAAATCAGGATTCCAATTGTCTGATTATCCTGCTCATCCTTCATATTCTTATTCACTGCAGTAACATAGAAATTTAGTTGACCTGCAAATTCTGGTTTGAATTTTTCTGTTTTCAATTCAACCACAACATAGCAATGCAGTTTTACATGATAAAATAGTAGGTCCATATAAAAGTTACTTTCTCCAACTTTTATTTCTACCTGCTTACCAATAAATGAAAAACCTGTTCCAAGTTCCAATAAAAACTGTGTTATCTGCTCCACCAATGCATCTTCCAGTTCTCTTTCATTATATTCTTCTCTCAATGCTAAAAAATCAAAATTGTATGGATCCTTTAATGTCTGCTCTGCCAAATCAGACTGTGGTTCTGGAAGCTTGACTTGGAAATTATTAATTGCTTTCCCCTGTCTTGCATATAAATCACTTTCAATCTGGTGAACCAATACATTTCTACTCCAGTTATTATCCATAGTTTTTTGTATATAAAATAATGCTTCATCAATATCTTTGCACTTATACATAATTCGTTGATTATGTCCCCACGGAATGCTTTTTACCATACTTTCAATTTGGGTTACACCTTGTAACCATTTTTCATTATTCGTATAAAAATTATACCAATAACGAATATGTTTTAGATTTTCTACTGAAAAACCAGATACTCCAGGAAAGGCTTTTTGCAAATCATTACTCATCACCTTTAGAAATGCATCTCCCCATTTAGCTTGCTTCTGCTTTTCACAAATCGCAATACCGAGATTCCAATATAAATCAAGCATCTCATAATTGATTCTAACAGAAGCCTTAATCTGACTATTTCTAATCTTATTCTTTACTTCTTCTATCCAAGTTTTATAATCATCAGTCACAACAAAGCCAACCTCTTTTCTCGCCATCTTAAACCCTCCTGTTAGTATTTCCCTAATATAGTAGCCAATTCATACCATATCATTTTCTTGTATAACTGTATCAAAAATTACCTCTTCAATAACCTTCACACACTCATCCGTATGCTTCTTTATAATACCATTTACCACCCGGAACCTTTACCGAAAGGTACTTCCCGTAGCTTGGCCAGTTCCAGTACACACCAAAGCAGGAACAACACAAGCCATACCAAAGCCTTTAAAACATTCAGTAAAAATACCTGTTAAATTTTCCCATCCGGAGCCAATCTGGACATTTATCACACGGAAACGTCTAGGACAAGGCTTCCGAAACCCTTGTAAATCCTGGGTTTCTTCCACCTGTCACAAATATACCACGTTCCATTGTAGAACTTATAAGCAATGCTCTGTTTTCACCGTTTTCATATAATTCCATTACATTCTCAATAAATTTAACCTGCATACTGTTTGGCTCTAATTTATATTTTTCAATACTTATAACTTCACTTTCTTTTGCAAGTTTCTGCTGTTCTTTTTTTATCTTATATCTCACTCGATAATCTGCTATAAATTCATTATAATCAAGTGTTCTTTCATTTTTCCTTATCAAGATTGTGTCAAGTGTGCTAAAACACAATCTTTCTATTACATATCCATTCTACCAATTTTCATCTTTTCAAGCAACCACAACCACTTTATGCTATAATACCCATAGGTAATTGTAAAAATTTCCACAAAAGGAGGCAATATAAAATGAATAAGAAACATACAAACCACACATTGAAAAAGGCAATATCCCTAACTGCTGCCACAACTGTTTTATGCACTGGCATTTTTACACCTGATTTTTTCAGCACACAGTCTGTCTCGGCAAAAAACACATCACAAAAAACAATTACTGTTACCGATAACTCTTCCACTACGACAACTTTAGGTACAAACATAACACAGTTCATTGCCAAGGCAGTAGACACGAATACAACAAATACAACAACAAATATGACTGCAAAAACTACAACTATCAACATTCAGGACACAATGCCTACAACAGACACAACTACTACAAAAGACCCGGCTTCCACGCCGACAGCAACGAAGAAACCGACATCTACTAAAACACCGGCAACAACTAAAAAGCCGGCTGCCACAAAGAAACCTGTTGCTGCCAAAAAACCACAGGAAAAGAAATCCAACATAACTAAGATTACTATCAGTGCCGCCGGTGACTGCACTCTTGGTTCTGACTACAAATCGCCATCCGGTGTTAATTTCTATGCCAAGTACAATGAGAAAAAAGACCCATCTTATTTTTTTAATAATGTAAAGAGTATTTTTAAGAAAGACAACCTTACGCTTGTCAATTTTGAGGGTACTTTGACTAAGAGAAATACCCGTGCAGACAAGACTTTTGCTTTTAAGGGCAATCCGTCTTATCTCAAGATTTTACAGCAAGGCAATGTCGATGCGGTTTCTTTTGCAAATAATCATTGCCGTGATTATGGCGAAGGCAGTTACAATGATACTATTGCTGTTTTTAAGAAAAATAAAATGCCTTTTGCTTCTTATGGTAAAGTTTCCGTTTATAAGACTAAAGGAAAGAAAATTGGCATGATTGCCGTTAATGGTCTTGATGGTGTTTCATCGAGCGAGCGTTTTATAAACAGTGGTATTAAAAAACTGAAAAAGAAGAAAGCTGACCTTATCGTCGTAAGTATGCACGCCGGTATTGAAAAGACAAGTGTTATCAATGATGTTCAGAAAACTATCGCACACTATGCAGTTAAGAAAGGGGCAAATCTTGTCCTCGGCCACCACCCTCACACTTTACAGGGCATTGAGAAATACAAAGGTGCATATATCGTTTACAGTCTTGCTAATTTCTGTTTTGGTGGAAATACAAATCCTGCCGACAAAGATACGATGATTTTCCAGCAGACTTTTACTTTTAAAAACAAGAAGCTTAAGAAAACTAAAGATATTAAGATTATTCCTTGCAAAGTTTCATCTTCAAACAGCATTAACAATTATCAGCCGACACCGGCTAAGGGTGCGGCTAAAAAGCGTATTATTGCAAAGATGAACCGTTTCTGCAAGCCTTATAATTTGAAATTTAAACACAACGGAAAGCTTCGCTAAACAACCAACCAAAACCAGCCGACAGGTAATAAAAGTCTTACCTGCCGGCTAATTTATTCTAATAATTTCTATCTTTTACAATCTAATATTGAATATTTTTAATAATTAATTGTCTGCATATTTACAACCTTTCCATTTTTTATATAAACATATAATGTTGTTTTACCTGATTCAAAAACCCATTGAAGTGGTCCATAACCGTAGTCATTTCTCATGACCGGATACCCCCATGTGGTAAGAACAACATTTTTTGATGACATTCCCGTATATATCTTATCACCGTAATAGACCATACTGCTCTCTGAGTCTTTTTTGTTTTTAAATTTATCATACAATACTGCTTTCACTTTAGCTCCGGCAGGTGCTTTTTTTATTCCTACTTTAATTACCTGAACCTTTTTTCCAGAACTTATTTTTTTCGTATAAGTCTTTGAACCTATTATTACCTTTACCTTGTCACCTTTTTTTGCATTTGTCAGTTTTATCCTGACATTTTTGCTCGTCCTATAAACATAATTTGTAATCCACAATGTACCTGTTGCAAATCTTACTTTTGTACTTTTTGTATTAGTGTAGCCCTCTGGTGTTATCACTGATACTGATATTTTCGTACCTTTATTTTGTGCCTTTATCCTTTTTGAAAACTTTCCGTTATTTCTCGCTATACACTTATATTTTTTACTGCCTGCTTTAATTATAACTTTTGATTTTGCGGCAGTTGCACCACTAACTTTAGTTGAACTGCTGTCAATTTTATCTATTTTAAGCTTTGGTGGTATATTTTTTAACTTAACGGTTTTACTGTATGTTATCTGATTACTATCAATAAGACATATTTCTATTTCAGTACCTATTTTCTGCTTAGGATATTTTACTGAATAATAATAATATGATGTTTCATCATCATAATAGTCATCTTCTTCGTCTTCGTCAAAATCATCATCGGTTTTATTTTGTTTTTCTAATGTACACTCATATTTCTTTCCTTTTATTAATACATACATTTCTTCAATATCTGCTTTATAATAAGATGTATCTCCGTTAGCATACTCTCCACCTGAATGTACTGTTCCTGACACGCCTCCCGTCCGGGCATTTTGTTCTATCTTATATACTCCGCCAAACACTTCTCCAACCGCCGCAATTGAAACGCATAAATTACGGTCTTCTAACCATAACACAACCTCTGTACCCGGAGTCTGATATGGATATTCTACAAATTTCTGACCATAATCACCATAATATTTTTCTCCATTGATTTCAGCCACAAGTCTTATATCTTTCATCTCTTCCTGCATTGAAGTGACAGTTGGCAAAACATCTTCCTTTGTTATATACGGATACTTATTTGCTAAAGCATCATACACACTAACATTATCTTTGTAGGAACAATTATGCTTATCATAAAATTCAAGTGTAATATCTTTATAATTTTCCTGTGCCGGATATTCTATTGTAAATGCACCGCTTGTACTGACATCAGCAATATAATCTTTTCCGTCTATTGTCGTTTTTACCTTGCCTGGAATCTGTCCCAAATTATTTGCAGTAACTTTACCTTTTGCTCTATACTGATATGCTGATATTGAATAACTGCAATCACTTAATTTACAATCTTCTACAGAAAGTGTTTCCTCTTTCGATTTACTTCCATATTTACTCTCATACCATACAGTAATTTCTTTTAATTCTGTATCAGGATAAGATACTATCAATCTTTCCTTATAACTGCCTGTATCATTTGCCCCTGCACCATACTCACTATAATAAATCTGTCCATCAACTTTAACACCGATTCGTTCAGTGTCTTTAAGTTTATTTTCATATTTTGATAACCCGATGCCTGTATGCCATGCCTGTAATTCCTTTTTTACAAAACTTACATCTTCTACACTTTTATCAGAAATATACTCGCACCCATATTCATCGCTAATCTTTACTTTAACAATAGTTCCGACAGCCTGTGCCGGATATTCTATTTTTACATTTCCCTGTGCATCAACAGTTCCCTCATATGTCTGAAATCCAACCGTTGCAGTTGCCTTAAGTTCTAAATCAGACGGTAAATAGTCCATTGATGTTACTTCTGCCAGATAACAGCTTGGATATGCCTTTTCCGGAAAAACACTCAGTGATGAATTGTGGCTGCTTACAGATGCATTTTTTGTCAGTGTTTTTTTGCCATCACTATTTTTTATATACAGACTATACTGTCCCGGTTTAAGATACCCGTCTGTTATATCAATTTTTATTTTCTGTGACGCTGAATTTATTGAAAAATTTCCCTCAAAAACCGTACTGCCGCTTTCTTTATCTGTCACAACTGCAACTGCATCCTGCGCATTTCCCACTCCATCAACAGTAAACTCAACAGTTTTATGCGTAAGGGTTACATTCTTAACAATCCATTCTAATAATGTTTCCTGCTCTGCTGCCTTTATTACTGTACCTGGCTGCACACTAAATATCATTACCATCACCAAAAACATTGATATATACTTTTTCATTTTTACCATTATTCTATACTCCTTCCTATTCCACTACGCCTTAAATATCTTTTTATACACCGCCTTTTTACTCTTAGGATATGTAAATTTTGCTTTTTTCTTTATTCCTGAAAAAACATTTTTTCCTACGCTTTTCTTTGTAAGTTTTGTTGTCTTTATCGTAATCTTACTTATTTTACTGCTTTTTGCAAATGCCTGTGTTCCAAAAGTTTTTACATTTTTTCCTATTGTGACGGTCTTTAACTTCGTGTACTTATAAAAAGCTTTTTTGTCTATTGCTGTCACCTTAAATTTAATTCCCGAAATGATTACATATTCAGGTATTGACAATTTTGTTATCTTTTTTGATGTACTTCCCGTGCATGACACCTCAAATTTCTTAGTCTTTGCGACCACGCCTGTTACTTTATATCTGATTCCTTTAACAGTAACTTTTTTGCCTTTTTTCGGATATTTCTTTTTCGTGGAAGTATTACTGCCTGATGAATCTTCACCACTTGTTCCGCTGTTATTATTGCCGCTGTTACTGTCACTGCCGTTTTGATCGTCAGAGCCGCCTGTTGCAGGTATTGTCTGAATATCAGTCCTTGCATCACATCTCATACAATGGATTGACTTTTCCCCTGCAGTATTTTTTGTTGCCGGTTTATCTATTGTGTAATCACTCTCCCATGCATGACCCAATGCCGGTACTGTAAGAGCACTTTCTTTAAGCTCTGATATTCCCTGTTCATCATAATACAATTTCCCACATCCGCTGCAACTGTAGTATGCCACTGTTCCTGTTTTTTCACAGGTTGCCGATACCGGTTCATGATATTGCATTGTATGAATATGTCTGCTCTTTAAACCACGCTGCACCGTTACATTTTCTTTTTCACGGATAACATAATATCCCAAAGCATTGCTTAATGTGTTGACAGTTATCTTTGATGTATCCATATCTCCGAAAAGTTTATCTTCTATTACCGGGACTGTCTCAGGATAAAAGTTTATCTCAACAAGGCTGCTGCAGCCTGCAAATGCCTTTGTTCCGATTTTCTCTATCTTTTCAGGAACTATTATCTTTGTAATCTGGCTTTGTCCCTCAAACGCCCCTGTTTCTATGGATGCTACCGGATATTTAACATCACCTATTGCCATTTCTTCTTTTATCTCAACTTCTCCCGTCAATGTTTTTCCGGGAACGGCAGCTGCTTTAAATGTCTTGTTTCCGTTTATATCTTCATCAAATGTATAACGAATACCTGAATCATCGATATAACTTATGTCGCCACATACATTGCATTTTCCGTCAACATATTTATGCCCTGTTTTTTCAATCACATTTTGTGCAGTTATGACTTCTCCACAGACTGAGCAATGTGATCCCTCTGTCAGTCCGTTTTCAATACAGGTTGCTGCTTTTGCACTGTCCGTAACTGCCTGACTTGTATGTACTTCATCAGTTGCTTTTGCTATGCTAAATTCTTTATTTACACTGCCTTTAAAAATGCCTTTACCGTTTATCACTGCTTTTGCAATTCCGGCTGTTTTATTGTTTTCATAGCTAATGGTATAATCAACATCTTTTTCAAGAACGGTATCTCCGTCAACCGTAACCGTAACATCCGGCTTACATTCCCCACCATTGTATGTGTACTGTGACTGCGACAATGTCACATCCGCATCTGCTATGTTAAGACTTCCTTTTTCCCCTATCCTGAATATATAATTCTTTGCAATTCGGCTGTTATATTTTGGATAAATCTTAATACCACAGACTCCGTCTTTTTTTATCTCAAGTCGGTTCATGGATGAATTGACCGTCATCTCCTCCGGAACTGACACTATGTTACTGTTTGCCGTTTCTATCACTACATCATTATAAGTGCTGTCATCCAAAACACTTTCAGGCCAGCAGTATATTTTTGAGCCACTTTTTAAATCCATCGGCAATGTTTCGCTGTAACCTCTCTCCGTATGTGACTCATTATTCCACTTTACATTAAATGATGACGGCGGTGTTATATGCACACTGTCACCACATACCGAGCATACTCCGGTTCTTTTTCCGTCCGACTCCACATCACCGTAAACATAATCATGTGCTTTCTTTGGAATATTCTTTTCCTCCGTATAATCGCATTTGTCACAGTAATAAGTTTTCTTTCCCTCTGTCTGACAGGTTGCAGGTGTATAATTCTTTATTTTTTTGTTGTGTGTGCATTTTACTGTTATATCTTTAGTTGCAACAACTTTGTCACCCGATTTTGCAGTTATCGTAACTGTTCCGTTTTTTATAGCAGTCACTACACCATCATCAGTGACTGTTGCAATACTTGTGTCCGACGATGAAAAACTGTCAATCCCAAGTGCCCAAAGACTTCGCACAGCATTGTTTCTCTGAATTTTTACCCTCACCGTATAATTCGCCGTGGCATCGGTATTTATCTCACTATCGCCCTCTATTGTGTACTCTTTTATGTACTGGTCTGCAACTTCTATTTTCTGCATTACATCTTTCTTTGCTCTAAGCATAGACTCATCAAGTCCCTCTTTTTCCGACAATTCCGTTGCAAGTGTATTTGAAAATCTTCCAACTTTTGAATAGAAATCTCCACAGCCTACATATTTATATTTAGGATTTATTATGCTTGTATAATGTCCTGTCTCCTCACCTGTCGGATTTTCCTTTACCCAATACTGTTTTTCCATATAAAACTGCATGATACCCTCACCCATATCTGTCGTATCGTTGTAGGCAAGGTCCTCAGCACTTCCGGAAATCCCGTTATAACTTATGGAAAATGTATTTTTATCGTTGAGACGGTTATGCCCCGAATCCATAAACGCATATGCTATTCCCGCTTCAACAGCCCTTATCTTAGCCACACTTTCTAAATCTCCTGACCACTTCAACGGCACATAATCATCGGCGGTAAGCATACGCTCAGGATTTCTTGGGTCAGGTACATCTCCCTCTTCGCACGCCTCCTTACGGATTTCGTTAAGCTTATCGAGAGCCTCCATTGCCTGACTGTAATAAGTACCGTACACACCAAGCAGAGTACATCCGTCAGAAGCCTCACTCACATCAGTATCCAAAATCTCAGCCGACTTGACATCAGCTTTAACATCAGCATATCCCACCGGTAAAACAAGCGAGGCACACATAACAAGTGACATAATGACAGCAATAAATCTTTTCTTCATCATTTGTTCCTTCCTTATCTAAATACATATATTTTTGCGAAACTATCATAATACGAAATTAAATTGTGAAGATATAACAAATAATGTTAGTCGGCATTTTTGTCGTCGTCAGCACTTAATCAGCGTTTTTTGCTGATTTATGTACTGCTACGAACGACAACATAGCGAAAGCGTGCCGACGGTATTATTTGTTATATCCTCACAATTAACACAGCATCTAATAAGTTTCACAAGCATATAATCTAATCGATAATACCATGAATTGTTTCCAAAAATACGGCAGGCAGAAACGGTTTTGTAAGATAATCTTCTACACCGAGTTTTCTCGCCTTTTCTATCGTATCATAATCTCTTGTTGCAGTTATAAATGCAACTTTTACATCTGAAAATTCACGTATTTTTGCAAGTGTCTCAAAACCATCCATCTCAGGCATTTCTATGTCGAGCAGTAAAAGAGCGATTTCATTTTCTTGCAGTATCTCTATTGCTTCTTCTCCACTCTCCGCCGTAAGTATGTTATACATAGGTTCATCCTTGCATATTCCCTTTACGAGCATAAGGTTCATTTTCTGGTCATCAACCACAAGTATCGTTCTTTTTAATTCATCCGTCTGCTTCATCTCATAGTCTTTGTCCTCATCTATCATCTGAAGCATAATGTCTGCTATATCAGGGTCAAACTGCGTTCCTTTTCCCTTTTCTATCTCACTTCTGACTACATCCTGTGGAAGTGCATTTCTGTAACTCCTGTTTGATGCCATCGCATCATAACTGTCTGCAACGGCTATTATTCTTGCTATCTCAGGAATATTTTTTCCTTTAAGACCACTCGGATAACCCATTCCGTCATAATGCTCATGGTGATATTTTGCACCTATGGCTAAATCCTTAATCCTGCGTATTCCTTTCAAAATATGATAACCTGTCACAGGATGGAGTTTAATCATCGAAAACTCCTGATCCGTAAGTTTTCCCGGCTTATTTATAATAGCATCGGGTATTCTTATTTTTCCCATATCGTGCAAAAGTGCGACTCTGTATATCTCATCCTGCTCTTTTTTCGTCTTTCCCATTCTTACCGCTATCATTTTGCTGTACTTTGCAACCCTGACAGAGTGCCCTTTAGTGTATTTGTCCTTTGCATCAATTGTTTTTGCCAAAGCCTGCAGCACACTATCATTTATCTCCTGCAATTCATCATTTGTCTCATCAAGTTCATTGAGAGTGCGTCTTGTCACACGCATCGACATTGTGCAAAATACAACTATTATCATGTAGAGTACAATACTAAGTCCCACATCATATATAATAAGATTGCTTATTTTTTTATAAAGAACATCATTATTTATTATCATGACCGCATACCACTTGTCCATAACGGAAGTCGAGAATACGGTTATATGTTTTTTGCCCATTTTATAACTAAATGTCTGATTCTTTTTTGAGACAATCTTCTTATATAAAGCAGCCATTTCTCCTTTTGATATATCACTTCCGATATTTTTTTCATCGGAATGTGTTATCACAAGCCCTGAACGGTCGCATACAAAACCATACCCCTGTCCGTTGAGTTTTATAGCCTGTGTCTCCTGCTGCAAAGTTCCAAGTTCAATATCAAGAGATATAACACTTTTCTTATCCTCCAAAAGCCGGCTTATCGAAACCATTACTGTGTTAGTCTGTGCATCAAGATACGGCTGAACAAAAGTCGACTCACCATCTGCTTTAACTGCTGCCTTGTACCACTCTCTGTCCTGTGGCACATAATCATTTTCCGGCTGCCATCCTATACCATCGAGATACTCATCATTAATAACACCATAAATTCCTGTAAAATTTACATCAACATCCTCTTTGTAATACTTTGACTCCTGTTTAAGATAACTGAGTATATCGTCATTACTATAATTTTCCCTGAGCATATACTCGATATTTATCGCTGTAACCTCGACCGCATCCATTCCTCTTGAAAGATATGCATCCATCTGTTCTTTCTGCTGTTTCAATGCACTCTCTCCAAGTGAAAGTGTATCATTTACCGACTTTTTGTAAAATGCCTGTATCGTGCAGAAAGATAATATTGCTATCGCCAGAAAACACACTATAAGTGTGGCAATATACTGCCTTATACTAATTTTTTTCATATTTCCTTTTCCCCTCTCAAGTGCTTGTTGACATTTTAAAAATCCAGTTATCTTAAATTATACCAAAATATGCCGATATTTTCCATAATCTAAACTTACTTTTCATGGCTGAAATGTTACTTCTTACAAGTTAAAATCATTGTAAAACCAATAGCTATACAATATGAACTAAAAAAACGAAGCTGTTTTCCAAAAACAGCTCCGTTTTACTTTTTATAAATCCTCTAAAATATAATTCTATCTTCAAAGATTAAAGACGTTTCATAAGTTCTCCTCTCTGAGCCTCAAATCCAGGCTTTCCGAGTAATGCAAACATATTTTTCTTGTAGCTTTCTACACCCGGCTGGTTAAATGGATTTACTCCGAGAATATATCCGCTGACACCGCAGGCAAACTCATAGAAGTAGAAAAGCTGTCCGAGATAGAACTCATTCTGCTCCGGCACTTTTACTACAAGGTTTGGTACATTACCGTCTGTATGTGCAAGCTGTGTTCCTTTCATCGCACTCTTGTTGATGAAATCAAGTGTCTTGCCTGCAAGATAGTTGAGTCCGTCAAGGTCAACTGCTTCTTCCTGGATAGTAATATCGTATGAAGGCTTTTCAAGCTCCATGATAGTCTCAAACATGATACGGCTTCCGTCCTGAATAAACTGTCCCATTGAATGAAGGTCTGTTGTAAGGTCAACTGATGCCGGGAAGATACCTTTCTGGTCTTTTCCTTCGCTCTCACCAAAGAGCTGTTTCCACCACTCTGCTACATAATGGAATGCCGGCTCATAGTTTCCGAGAATTTCAACACTCTTTCCTTTGCGGAGAAGAATATTTCTGACTGCCGCATATTTTAATGACTCGTTCTCGTCAAAGTCTTTATTTAAGCAGATTTCTCTCATAGAAGCAGCACCCTCCATAAGTTTTGTAATATCTGCACCGCTTACTGCGATTGGAAGAAGTCCTACTGCTGTAAGCACGGAGAAACGACCTCCTACATCATCAGGTACGACGAATGTCTCGTATCCTTCTTCTGTTGAAAGATTCTTAAGTGCTCCCTTTGCCTTATCTGTTGTAGCATAAATTCTCTTGGCAGCTTCTTCTTTTCCGTATTTCTTTTCGAGCATTTCCTTGAAAATTCTAAATGCAACAGCAGGCTCTGTTGTTGTTCCTGATTTGCTGATGATGTTTACAGAGAAATCTCTGTCTCCGATAACTTCAATAAGCTGTGAAAGATATGTTCCGCTAAGACTGTTTCCACAATAATAAATCTCAGGTGTTTTGCGTATTTCCTTAGAAACGCTGTTGTAGAAACCATGTCTTAAAAACTCGATTGCAGCTCTCGCTCCAAGATATGAACCTCCGATACCGATTACGAGAAGAACCTCTGAATCAGATTTAATCTTCTCTGCTGCTTTCTGAATGCGTGCAAACTCCTCCTTATCGTAATCCACCGGAAGATCAATCCATCCCAGAAAATCATTACCTGCACCTGACTTGCTTACAAGTACATCCTTTGCGTCCTTTGCAATCTTTGCCATAGACTTAATCTCGTCCTCTGACACAATACCATTTGTTAATGAATAATCAAATTTTACCTGTGTTCCCATTACTCACTGTCCTCCATTTCTGTGTTAAAACACCTTTAATCTTAAAAAAAAATCTCATTTATTATAAGCGTGGAAAAAACAAAGCCCACCCTTATATAATATAAATAAACCCTAATGATTTCAAGGTTAATTTTTCAATTTATATTAAATTCCCTTGAGTTTTAAATTAATCATTTCCTATAATCAACAAAATAAACTGTTACGATTTAAAAAGCCATAATCTTATATAAAACATAAATTATGTTTCAAAAATCTACCGTTGCTCACACTTACAATTTGTTCATAACAATCCATTACTTAATATACGCATACCCATATACAATGGCAGCCTTAATACAAAAAGCCATTCCCTGTAAATTCCATACCATAATGAACACTCTCCCATAGCACAGCTCTGAATGAGGGAGAATTATTCTGACCGAATGGCGTTGAAATGCGTCGGCACTTAGCGGGCGTATTTTGCACGCTTATGTGCCGCTACGAATTTCTCCGAGCGAGAGCGTCCATGAGGTGGAATAATCTCCCTCATTCAGAGCGTCCCTTTAGCCATTGTCTACCTCTTGTATTCCAGATTTCCAAATTTCGTGTACTGCGACAACCATGCAAGCTCTACCGGTCCTGTCGGTCCGCTTCGCTGTTTCGCCACAATAACCTCTGCCACACCTTTCTTTTCCGAATCGGGATTGTAATATTCATCCCTGTATATAAACATTACAATATCCGCATCCTGCTCTATCGCACCTGATTCACGCAAGTCTGACAGCATAGGGCGTTTATCAGGTCTTGACTCAACAGCTCGTGAAAGCTGCGACAATGCTATGACCGGAACATTAAGTTCCCTTGCCATAACCTTAAGTGAACGGGAAATATCTGATATTTCCTGCTGCCTGCTGTCACTTTTTCTCTTGCCCGCTCCTGTCATGAGCTGGAGATAATCTATTATCACAAGGTCAAGTCCCTGCTCTATCTTTAACTTACGGCACTTTGAACGAAGCTCTGACGCTGTGATACCTGATGTATCATCTATAACAAGATTTGAATTACCTATCTTACGCACACTTCCGACAAGCTTGTCCCAGTCATCATCTTCAAGGTCACCTGTACGGATTTTCTGCGAATCGACCATTGAATTCATGGCAAGCATACGCTTTACAAGCTGTTCCTTGCTCATCTCAAGGCTGAAAAGTGCTATCGTACTGTTACTGTGAAGTGCAACATACTCTGCAATATTTAAGACAAACGCCGTCTTTCCCATAGCCGGTCTTGCCGCTATAAGTATAAGGTCAGACTTCTGTAAACCTGCTGTTTTCGCATCAAGATCCCTGAAACCTGTCTCCAGTCCTGTTATGTTTCCTTTCTGTTTTGCTGCTTTTTCAATACTGTCAAGAGTTCTTAAAACAACATCCCTTATCGGCTCAAACTCACTTCCACCACGCTGCTGTATAACATCAAATACGCTTTTTTCCGTATCTTCCAAAATGTCCTCTAACGGCTGGCTGTCCATGTAACAATCTTTTGTGACCTGCTCGCTGACTCTTATAAGCCGTCTTAAAACTGCTTTCTCATGAACTATCTCCGCATAAAACTTTACATTTGCTGATGTCGGCACACTCGCCAAAAGTTCTCCGAGGTACTCAACACTGTAAAGTTCCGGTGTAACTTCCTTTTCACGAAGCTTGTTTTGCAATGTGACAAGGTCTGCACCGACCCCGTCTTTATACATTTCCACAAGTGCATCAAAAATAATGCCATACTGCTGTTGGTAAAACTCATCCGATGTCAATAACTCGGAACATACCATTATGGCATCCGCATTTAACATCATGGCTCCGATAACGGCTCTCTCCGCTTCCACATTATGAGGTGGCAGTCTCTTTATAACTTCTTCTTCCAATTTTTTACCCCTTAAGCCTGTTTTACGACAACTTTAAGTTCTGCCGTTACTTTCTGGTGAAGCTTTATCTTTACATTGAAAGTTCCCGGACTCTTGATAGGTACATCAAGTTCCATCTTCTTTTTGTCGAGTTCGTAACCAAGCTGGCTCTTTGCTGCTGCCGCAATTTCCTTTGTCGAAACAGAACCGAAGCTTCTTCCGCCCGAACCTGTCTTTATCGAAACTGTCACCTGTTTTTCTTCAAGTTCTTTTGCAAATTCTTTCGCTGCATCAAGCTTTTCTTTTGCTATTCTTTCCTCATTTTTCTTCTGAAGTTTAAGCTCATTTAAGTTGTTTGATGTTGCTTCAACACCGAGCTTTTTCTTTAATATAAAATTTCTTGCATAACCGTCATTCACCTTAACAATCTCGCCTTTTTTTCCAAGAGATTTTACATCTTCTAATAATATAACCTGCATTTTATCCTCTTTTCTGCACACTTATTTTGTGCATCCCAAGTTTGTGTCAAGTGTGCGCAGACACAAATCTTGTATGTGAAAAATGTATTTTTCACATTTTATATTTCTCCTTCCTCTATCATGCTATCTATTTCCTGTTTTATCATGTTTTTGGCTTCTTCAACCTCGACATTTTCAAGCTGTGCACCAGCCATATTTATATGACCACCGCCGCCGAGTCTTTCCATCATAACCTGCACATTCACTTCATCTATTGAGCGTGCACTTATGTAGACCTTTCCTCTGTATTTTGTGAGCACAAATGATGCCTTTACATTACTTATGTCAAGAAGCGAATTTGCTATCTTTGACGCAAATACCGTTGGCGACTCGATTCCCTCACTCTTGCTCTCAGCAATCGCAAATACACCCTCATAAAGCTCGGTATCCTGTATAGCTGCAGCTCTTATCTTATACTCGTCAATATCCTCCCTGAACGCTTTTCTGATACGGACGGCATCGGCACCATTTCTTCTGAGATATGCCATCGCTTCAAAGGTCCTGACACCTGTCTTGTTGGAAAAATAATTTGTATCTATCATAATGCCTGCATACATTGCTTCAGCTTCGGCAGATTTTAATTTAAGACCACTGCCAATATATTGAGATATTTCTGCAACCATCTCACTCGCCGATGATGCATACGGCTCAATATAAAACAGAACTGCTTTGTCTATTGCATCCCCCGCCTGTCTGTGATGATCTATAACCACAACAGACTGTGCCTGCTCGATAAGTTCCGGACACTCCGTATAACTTGCCCTGTTTACATCCACGATGACAAGTACAGTATTTTCATCGACGAGTTCTTTCGCTTCATCGCCTGTAATTATCATATCTTCTTCATATTCTTTTGTATAAAATCTGTCTCTTATAGGCTTGACAGACTGGCTGACTTCATTTAATACAACATTTGCCTTTCTGTTAAGAGTCTTTGCTATACGGTATATTCCTATTGATGCTCCGAACGAATCAACATCACCTATAGAATGTCCCATTACGACAACTCTTTCCTTGCCCTCTATCAGTTCTTTTAAAGCATGAGCTTTCACTCTCGCCTTAACCCTCGTGTTTCTCTCTATCTGAACACTCTTTCCACCATAGAATTTTTCCTGGTCGATTGATTTAACAACTGCCTGGTCGCCGCCTCTGCCGAGTGCAAGGTCAATAGCCGCACGGGCAAGATCGTATCTTTCGACAAAGGTATCTCTGCCCACACCTATACCGATACTTATCGTTGCACTTGACTCATTTCCAAGATTTATATCTCTTATTTCCTCTAAGATAGCAAAACGGTTTGAACAGATTTCCGAAAGGTAACTCTGTTTAAACATAAATAAAAATTTATCCTTCTCAAGTTTTTTGGAAATTGCATCTATGCCCTGCATATATTTGTTTATTTTTCTGTCAATAAGAGCCATTATAAGCGACTGTCTTATCTCGTCAATACTGTCGATAAGTTCATCATAATTATCAATATACAAAAGACCGACAACAAGATTTTCAGCTTCACGCTTCTGTTCAAGCTCCATAATATCAGTTTCATCATACAAAAATACAGATATGAGCCTGCTGTTGTCCATAAGCTGATTTATATCCGTCTTTACGGTATCGCCCTCTCCTGCATTATCCGACTCAACAAGCCTCATGACAACACGATAATATTTATCTTCGGTTCTTACATGAACCACCTTGACCTCATCGGAATCCGGAAGACTGTCTAAAGTAATCTCCTCAAATATATTTGCTATATTTCTCCTTGCAGCTTTTTTATTTACAATGACTGATACAAACTCATCATTCCCCCAGAGCATATGACCGTCTTCACTCAATATGGCAAACGGAACAGTAAGTGTTTTCATCATACGCATCTGCATTTCACCGTAATTCGTAGCAAACTCGATGAGGTCTTTTTTAAGTTTTCTTCTGCCTGAAAAATTGATAAGCCCCGCTATCATAAGATATAAAATCGTATATCCGATACCTATCACACCACTTCTCACTGATACCGAAAAAAGCTGTATCGTCATCAGAATAAGTAATATACCAAAAAACAGGGGCCATCTAAGATAAGTCTTAAGATTTCCCCTAAGCCTCATTCTATGTTTCATTCTATACATCAATCTCCATTCCTGTGCATAATCAATTATATGATAATGCACATACTACTGTTAGTCATAGTATAACATTAACAGTTATTTACCGTCAATCAATGTGGATTTAAGCTGTTTTTGCACTGTAACTGCTTCACACCCAAAGTACGGCCACAATAGCTTTAAGCTGCTATTTTTCCCATCTGCCCGAAGCACCACACGGAAGTACAAGACCATTTGATGACACCGGAAGTCCTATCTCCTCCGCCTCAACTTTACCGCCTATTTTTTTTACAAGTTCCGTATTTAACATATATGAAAGAACTGCCGGCTGAAGTCCTGTTGTATAAGAATTTATCAAAAAGAAAAGTGGATCATCCGACAAAATCTGCGTACAAAGCTGTATGAATGGATGTATCTTTTCCTCTATTTTCCAAATCTCACCTTTAGGTCCTCTGCCGTAAGATGGCGGATCCATGATAATCCCATCATACTTGTTGCCTCGTCTTATCTCTCTTTCCACAAACTTAACACAGTCATCCACAAGCCAGCGTATAGGTGCATCTGAAAGTCCCGATGCCGCCGCATTTTCTTTCGCCCATGTCACCATGCCTTTTGATGCATCAACATGTGTAACACTCGCTCCTGCCGATGCTGCCGCAAGTGTTGCACCGCCTGTATATGCAAAAAGATTTAAAACCTTTACCGGTCTTTTTGCATTTTTTATCTTCTCCCCAAACCAGTCCCAGTTTACCGCCTGCTCTGGAAAAAGTCCCGTATGTTTAAACTTAAACGGCTGGAGATTAAACACAAGTTTTCCATAATTTATCTGCCATGTATTTGGAAGATTGAAAAACTCCCATTCACCGCCACCTTTGTTGCTTCTGTGATAGTGTCCGTTCATCTTCTTCCAGCCTTTCACCTTTTTAGGTGTGTCCCAAATAACCTGCGGGTCGGGTCTTACAAGAATATAATCTCCCCATCTCTCAAGCTTTTCTCCACCTGATGTATCTATCACCTCATAATCTTTCCAATTATCTGCTATCCACATATATTTTCCTCCATTTCATAGTTATATGTACTCCTTTTAGTTTTGAAATTTCAGTTGTCTCCTCCTTTTTCTGAGCCGTATATTCTTCACATTCCTCTTCGTCAGGATATGGAAGACTGATTTCAAAGCAAAAATCAGAGCCCTTTCCCGGCTCACTCTGAACTTCAAGTTTTCCACCCATAAGATGAACAAAATCGTTGCATAAACTCCTATATGGTACTGTGTCAAATATTTCTTCTTAGTTTTTATTCAAAAATTATTCTTCTTATACCATCACTTTTTATTATAACATTTTGATGCACAAAAAAAAAGATATAGACACCGCAATGCCTATATCTTTGTAACAGTTCCGCCTTGCATTTCTTACATTCATAAACCTGCCAGCGAGCTGTCAGTCGCTGCTTTG
>OJSE01001038.1_pt1 | contig 38463 bp, 28 predicted proteins | sample 1599351 | NCBI WGS metagenome assembly OJSE01 (sample SAMN04168656, study PRJEB22393) | human gut metagenome | biome: human gut microbiome; feature: stool | host: Homo sapiens | collected 2014-03-17 | reverse complement strand
ACCACCGAGATCTACACTCTTTCCCTACACGACGCTCTTCCGATCTCCGGCCTGAGCGCCCGGGGCTTTGAGGACGGAGCCGCCTTCTGGGAGGCTTTGCAGACCGAGACCCCGGAGCTGGTGCTGCTGGACGTCATGCTGCCGGGGGAGGACGGTGTTTCCCTGCTGCGGCGGATGAAGGCCTCCCCCAATTTCCGGGATATTCCCGTCGTCATGGCCACAGCCAGGGGCGCGGAGTATGACAAGATTCAAAGCCTTGACCTCGGGGCGGACGACTATCTGGTAAAGCCCTTCGGCGTGATGGAGATGGTCTCCCGGGTCAAGGCGGTGCTGCGGCGCTGCAGGCCGCAGGAGACCGGGCACGTTCTCTCCGCCGGCGGCATTTCCCTTGACCCGGAACGCCGCACCGTTACAGTGGAGGGGCAGCGGGTGCAGCTCACCTATAAGGAATTTGAGCTGCTGCGGCTGTTCCTCTCCCGCCCCGGCATGGCCTTCACCCGGGAGCAGCTCTACACTCAGGTTTGGGACATGGCCTACATGGACGACAGCCGCACGCTGGATATGCACATCCGTACGCTCCGCCAAAAGCTGGGTAACTGCGGGCGGCTCATTGAAACGGTGCGGAATGTGGGCTACCGGCTGGAGGCGACCCCATGACCGGAAAAATCTTCCGCTCCGCGCTGGGCGCGTCCTTGACGGTGCTGCTGGCGGCGCTGCTGGTGTTCTCCGGCTGCCTGTATGGGTATTTCGGCTCCGTGTGGGAGCAGCAGCTCCGGGAGGAGCTGTGCCTCGCGGCCTCTGCGGTGGAGACAGAGGGCGATGATTACCTTTCCTCCCTGCCCACCGGCACGGCCTGCCGCTTTACATGGGTAGCGCCGGACGGAACCGTGCTCCGCGACACGCAGGCAGACGCCGCCTCCATGGAAAACCACGCCCAGCGGGAGGAGATCCGGCAGGCCCTGACTACCGGCAGCGGCAGCAGCGTCCGCTATTCCGACACGCTGACGGAAAAGACCGTTTATGAGGCCGTGCGCCTGTCCGACGGGTCTGTACTGCGAATTGCAGGCAGCCAGAAAACCGTGGGAATGCTGGTGCTGGGGCTGCTCCACGCGGTTATCGCCGTAGCGCTGCTGGCGGCAGGGCTGTCCGCCCTGCTGGCAAGCCGCGCCGCAAAGCGGGTAGTGGCTCCTCTGAACCAACTCGATTTGGAGCACCCGATGGAAAATGACGCCTACGATGAGCTCTCCCCCCTTCTCAGCCGTATTCATGCCCAGCAGCAGGCACTGCACCGGCAGGCCCGGGACCTGGAACGGCGGCAGGACGAATTTGAGCAGATCACCGACAGTATGCGGGAGGGGCTGCTGCTTTTGGGGCAGGACCACCGCATTCTCAGCATCAACCCTGCCGCGCAGACGCTGTTCGGTACGGACCGGAGCTGTATCGGCCGGGATTTTCTGACGGTGGACCGCCGCAGCGACATCAGCGCCGCCGTGGATGCCGCCTTGACACAGGGACACGCCCAGCTCCGGCAGCAGCGGCAGGGCCGGGAATACCAGATCGACCTGAGCCGAATCGACTCCGGCGGCGAGGTCTTCGGCGCTGTGCTGCTGGCCTTTGACGTCACAGAACAGGCAGAGGCGGAGCGGATGCGCCGGGAGTTTACCGCCAACGTCTCCCACGAGCTGAAAACGCCGCTGCAATCCATTATCGGCAGCGTGGAGCTGCTGGAAAATGATTTGGTGCAGCCGGAAGACCGTCCCCGCTTCTTAGGGCGCATCCATCAGGAGGCCCAGCGGCTGGTGTCCCTCATCAACGATATTCTGGGGCTTTCTCAGTTGGACGAGGGCGCGGCCATGCCGAGAGAATCGGTGTCGCTGCTCTCGCTGGCGCAGGAGGCTGCCGCCTCCCTGTCCGCCGCGGCGCAGGCGCAGAACGTCACGCTGACCGTCAACGGCACGGCGGGAACCCTTACCGGTGTGCGGCGGCTTTTGAGCGAGACTGTCCGCAACCTCTGTGAAAACGCCGTGAAGTACAATGTCCCCGGCGGCAGCATCACCGTTACAGTAGCAGAAACACCCCGAGCTGTGACGCTGACTGTGGCGGACACCGGCATCGGCATCCCCCCGGCAGATCAAAGCCGGGTCTTTGAGCGGTTCTACCGGGTGGACAAGAGCCATTCCCGGGCCATCGGCGGCACGGGGCTGGGGCTTTCCATCGTCAAGCACGCCGTTGCCTACCATCACGGCACCATCCAACTGGACAGCACACCGGGACAGGGCACGGTCATTACCGTGACGCTCCCCAAGGACGCCGCCTGACCTGCCGCATTTTCTGTTTTCTCACCTTCCCCGGCAGCCATTCCGCTGCCGGGGATTTTCTGCGTCCTTCTTCAGCAGAGGTGTACAGTAAAAGCGCGCTGTTTTTGTCGGACTCACGCGAGTTTTGTCCGAGTAAGCTCCTTTTGCACGCCGCTTTCCTCACCCTCCCCCGTCAATGCAAAATTTGACATCATCTGTCCTTGTTTTTTCTTGACAGACGGACATTATAATGTCATAATATTTTTTGAAAAGTGACATCATAATGTCAACTCCGCCCATATTCTGTCGAACCGGCTTGGGCGGACCGTGCAAAGGAGGGAACCATGGAGGACAAGAAGGTAAAGCTGCTGGTATACGCCACAGAGTCTGAGCGCACCCGCATCAAGCTGGCCGCTACCCGGCTGGGCATGAGCATGACCCAGTTCATGCTGGACAGCATCATGGAGCAGGTCTCCAGCGTGGAGGACCTTGAAAAGAAAGGTGAGGCGCTATGAAAACCATCGCCATCATGAACCAGAAGGGCGGCACCGGAAAGACCACCTCCGCCATCAATCTGGCCGGTGAGCTGGTACGCCGGGGGAAAAAGGTCCTCATTGTGGACATGGACACCCAGGGCAACGCCACCAGCAATTTGGAGCTGACCGAGGTTCCCAAGATCACGCTGTCGGACATCATCGTGGATAAAGACCACCGAATCCCGGACGCCATCTGCCATACCTCCATCGAGGGGCTGGACCTCATCCGGGGCGGCTCCCTGCTGGCGCCGGCCCTTGCCTCCATGCAGGAGATGCCCTTTGGCCGGGACATGACCCTCAAGCGGCTGGTGCCGCAGATTCCCAAGGACTATGACTTCGTTTTCTTCGACTGCTCCCCCTCGCTGGAGAGCCTGTTCAACATCAATGTGCTGGTCGCCGTGCAGTACATCCTCATTCCTATCAAGGTGGACAAAAACTCCATCGAGGGCTACAACGTCATGCTGGAAACCGTGCAGAACGTCCGAGAGCTGGTGAATCCCGACATCCGCGTGCTGGGTATTTTCATGACCGCCGTGGAGACCGGCGCCTCGCTGGACCGGGAAATGATCGCGAATTTCCCCCAAATGCTGCCGGAGCTGGCGTTCCACAGCTACATTCGCAAAAATATCGACGTAAAAAAGGCCCCGCTGGCGCTGAAGCCCCTGTGCTTCTACTCCCCCCGCTGCACCGCCACGGAGGACTACGCCGCGCTCTGCGGCGAAATGCTGGAACGAATGGAGGGCTGAGGACATGGCATCGAAAAAATCCCCGTCCATTTTCGGGACGCTGCAAAAGACTGCGGACAACGCCGCCGCAGTGAACGGTGAGTTTGTCCGGCAGCTCCGGGTGGACGCGCTGGAGGAAAACCCCATGAACCGCTTCTCCATGGCGGAGGACGCACAGTTTCAGGCCACCATGGACAGCGTGGAAAAGGACGGATTTTTAGAAGATATCATCGTGACCCCCGCTGAGGCCGAGGGGAAATACCGCATCATCAGCGGACACCGCCGGGTCCGGGCTGCCAAAAAGCTGGGAAAGGTCACTGTCCCCTGCAAGGTGCGGCACTACCATGACCGGCTGGAGGAGCTGCGGGCCCTGATGGGCACGAACCTGCACCGCCGGAACGTCTCCCCCTTTGACATGGCCCGGCAGCTTGAAACGCTGCGTGAGGTGCTGCGGGAGGAGGACCGCCTGCCGGAAAACGTAAAGGAGCAGGCGGAGATGATGGCGTCACAGACGGAGCTCTCCCGTGCCACGGTGGAGCGGTATCTTGACCTTCTGAATTTGGATGACACCCTCACCGGCTGGGCCGAGGGCGGAAAAATGACCATGACGGACGCCTATGAGCTGGCCCGCCGAAGCAACGCCCACCTCTACCCCATTGTGGAGGACTTCGTGGATAAGGCCGGGGACAAGAGCGACTTCCCCGCCCTCGTCCACCGGGCCATTGCCTACGCCAAGGCCGCCGAGCTGCCCGTGACGCCGCCTAAGCCCGTCGCCGCCAACGCGCTGCGGACGGTGGACTCCTTCGGTCGCTCCATCCGGCGCTCCACCGCCCAGCTCCGAAGTCTGAAGCTGGACGCGGAGGACCGGGTCACCGCCCGGAAAAAGCTGGACACCTGCCTTGCAAATTTAGAGGAGCTGCGCCGGACCGTAGAGGTCCTGAAGGCGTCCCTGGACTGAAGCTGAATACCCGGCCGCGCTGTCGGCCGGAAACAGGAGGATGTGCTATGTTTGATGTAAAAAAGGAAGCTGCGGCCCTTTCCGCCGAGCTGGAAACCATTTACAAGGACCTGCACCGCCACCCGGAGATCGGCTATGACGAGCACCGGACCTCCGGCATCATCGCCGATTACCTCCGCGCCTGCGGCATGGAGGTGCAGACCGGCATCGCCATCACCGGCGTGGTGGGAACACTGGATTCCGGCCGCGCTGGCAAAACGCTGCTGATTCGGGCGGATATGGACTGCCTGCAGGTGGAGGAAATGACCGCCTGCGACTACCGCTCCGAAAATCCCGGAAAAATGCACGCCTGCGGCCATGATGCCCATGTGACCATGCTGCTGGGCGCCGCCAAGCTCCTCTCCGCCCATAGAGACGCCTTCCGGGGCAAAATCAAATTTCTCTTTGAGCCCTCGGAGGAAAGCATTCCCGCTTCTATGAAAGAAACCGTCCGCGCCGCCGGATACGATGGCGAGGGCGGCGCAGGCTTTATGATTCAGCAGGGCGTTTTGGACGGCGTGGACATGGCGCTGGCCCTTCATGTACAGCCCGTCGTCCCTGCCGGAAAGATCCAGATCGCCCGGCATGAGACCACCGCCTCCAGCGATGTGTATGACATCATGCTCACCGGTAAGGGCGGCCACGGCGCCATGCCGGAAAACGCCGTAGACCCGGTGCCCGCCATGGCGGAGCTTATTACCGCCATCCACATGCTCCCCACCCGGGAGGTCAGCTCCATGGAAAACTGCGTCATCTCCATCGGGCAGGTGGAGCTCCCCGGCTCCGTGTGGAACGTGGTGCCGGAGCGCGCCCACATTGTCGGCGGTTTCCGCACGTTCAACAACGATGTCCGCGCCCTGCTGCGCCAGCGCATCCCGGAGCTGGCCGAGGGCATTGCCAAGGCCAACCGCTGCACGGCGGTGTGTACCCAGACCCTCGGCTATGACGCCACCATCAACGATGAGGCCATGGCGCTGGAGGTGAGCCGCACGCTGGAGAACATTGTCGGCGAGGGGAATGTGATTCTCACCAACAAGCCCTTTATGGGCTCCGAGGACTTCGGCTGCTTCACCCAGCACGTGCCGGGCGTGCTGTTCTGGCTGGGCATCGGCACGGGTGAGGACGATAAGCCCCTGCACAATCCGTATTTCAAGATGGATTTGCAGGCCCTGCCTGTTGGCACGGCCTGCCATGTCCAGAACGCGCTGCATTTCCTGAAGTAAACACCCCAAATCAAATAAAATTTTAAGGAGAGCTTTTTGAAACAGTTATCTTTATCACTGGATCGTGTGGCCTGACCGGGAGGTCCGGCAAATTCAACACACGCCGCTCCTCCCGAAGCTCGGAAGCATACCGATTCAGGAGGAATATCATGAACCGTGAAAACAAACGGAAGGCCTTTGAAAAGTGCTATTATAAGACCCATCCCTGCACCGATCCATTTACCTGCAAGGTCTGCGGACGCCTCTGCGCGCCGGAGAGCGCCGGGAGCCAGCACCGTAACCACTGCCCCAACTGCCTTTCCAGCCTCCATGTGGACATAGAGCCGGGAGACCGGGCCGCCGACTGCGGCGGCATCATGGAGCCAGTGGCAGTCTGGGTGCGGAACAATGGCGAGTGGGCCATTATCCACCGCTGCAGGCGCTGCGGAGCTTTCAGCTCCAACCGCGTAGCGGCAGATGACAACCCCATGAAGCTCATGAGCATCGCCCTGCGGCCCCTGTGCCGTCCGCCCTTCCCGCTGGAGCGCATTGAGGAACTCACCGCCCTCATGGGCGGGGAGGGCAGTATGCGGTAAGCATCGTTTCTTGCAAAATCACTTTGAGCGGAGCCGCTTTCAGCGGCTCCGCTTAGCTTTTTCTTTGTTTTATCTGCGGTCCTCTGCCCCGTTTTGCCGCTCCTGCCGATGCAAACAGGTGATTCCTCCGAAAAATCGCATATTTTATGAACAAACAACACTTCTTTTGTGAACATTAGCACTCTCCTATTGACAGTGCTAAAAATGGTGCTATGATAAAGGCGAACTTGAGAGGGGGAGCAAAAAGGTCCCCCGGAGAGCTCCAAAACCGTTTGTTCATGTAGGCAACAGAAGGCTGCGGACGATGAAGTGATTTCCATTGCCGCAGAAATAAAAGAATGGAGGAATGACTTATGCTGCCCAGCATTTTTGGTGAAAATATGTTTGATGATTTCTTCTCTGATTCCTTTGGCATGATGGTGCCCCAGACCCGGGATGCCCTTTACGGTAAGCACGCCAAGAACCTGATGAAGACCGATATCCGGGAGACCGATACCAGCTACGAGCTGGACATCGACCTGCCGGGCTTCAAGAAGGACGAGGTCAGCATCGACCTGAAGGACGGTTATCTGACCATCAGCGCCGCCAAGGGGTTGGACAAGGACGCCGAGGACAAGAAGGGCAAGTACATCCGTCAGGAGCGCTATGCCGGTGCCTGCAGCCGGAGCTTCTACGTGGGCTGGGATGTGGAGCCTGACGAGATCAGCGCCAAGTTTGAAAGCGGCATCCTTCAGATCTCCGTTCCCAAGGAGACCCGGAAGCCCGAGGTCAAGAGCACCTCGGTGAGCATCCAGTAAATGCCAAGCCCTGCCCCGGCATAAGCCGGAGCGGGGCTTTTTCATGGGACACAAAAGGGCGGTGCGTACCAATGGTACGCACCGCCCTCAGCGTGTCGAAAAAGTCTTTTCTCCCCGCTGAACAAGTTTTCAGAACTTCATAAAAGTTCTGAAAACTAAGGATTTCAATGGCGCAGGACACCCTTCTTGGGTTTCCCGCGCACACCCTTCCTTACCGTTGCGGAGGATTTACCACTTTATCGACAGTCTCAGGGCGGTATGTACCATTGGTACGTACCGCCCTTTTTATCTGGTTCTCCTTGAAACGGCAGGCGCTTAATAGCCGGTCTTCTTCTCGCCGGGCTGGCCGTAGGACTGGAACTTCACCATGACCTCAGCCATCTGCTCCTCCGTCAGCACGTTGGGCTTGCCGATGCTCATGGCGCGGCACTGAATCTCCGCAATAAACTCCAGATTGCAGGCAAGGCCGTAAGCGCTCTTGATGTCCTTGCCGCAGCAGACAAGGCCGTGGTTGCCCAGCAGAACACCATCACTCTTGCCGCAGACCTTCATAGCGGCCTCGGCCAGCGCCTCGGTGCCGAACAGCTGATAGGGGGCGCAGGGGACCTCTGCAGCGCCGGCGTCGCCGATGACATAGTGCACCGCACGGATGGGCTCGCCCAGAACGGCCAGCGTGGTGCAGTACACGGAATGGGTGTGGACCACAGCCCGGGCGTGGGGCTTATGCTTATAGAACGTGGTGTGCAGCGCCCACTCGCTGGAGGGCTTCCGCTTACCATCCACCACCTTGGCGTCCAAGTCCAAAATCACAACGTCCTCAGGCGTGGTGGAAAAATAATCCATACCGGAGGGGCTCAGCGCCACGAGGCCCTTTTCCGCATTGTAAATACTGATATTGCCGCTGGTGCCCGTGCTCAGGCGGGCCGCGCTCATCTTTTTGCCGTATTCAACGACCAGTTCTCTTTCTTCCTGCATCAGCATAGCAAATTCCTCCCAAAATCGTTCACTTTTTGTACCCGCCCTGCGGCGGAATTAAAATTTTCGTCAAGCCTTGATGTCATTGGCGCGGTCCCGCGCCTCCCGCCAGGCCGTGGCATACTGGTGAATCAGCTGTCCCGTCCGGGGGTGATAGGTCTTCAGGGCGCTGTCCCGCTTTGCGGGCACCTCGCCCAAGTAATCGTTGCAGAGGGTCACAAGTCCCTGCACGGTGGCCTGCCGGAAGCCGGCGCGCAGCCGCAGCTCCCGCCCGGAAAGGTCCGATAGCATCTGGCAGAGCGCCTCGGACTGGAAGCCCCCGCCGCAGCCCAAAATGGGGCCGCCCTCGTTCCCTGTCAGCTCAACGAGGTGCTGAAGCTGCTCATGGGTGGAGCAGGCGATGTCCGCCAGCACGGCCCACGCAAGGTCCGTGCGGTCCGCCTCGGCGTCCAGCGGGGCGCGCATGAAGAAGCCGCCCCGGCGCAGAGAGCGCCGCTGATAGAACAGCAGCGAGGAAAATGACGCCGTACAGGCAAACGAGGTCTTCTCCCGGTAAATTTCCTCCAGCCGCTCGTAGGGAATATCGGCGCAGAGCCGGTCCTTCACCCGCTGATAATTCAGGCCCGTGACGCCGGGGTTCATCTCCACCTGATAGCTCTCCGCCCCCAGTCCCGCGTCCGTCCAGACGCGCTGGGCCGGGTCATAGAAAAGCTGCTCCAGTTCCGCCACCACCGGCGAGGTGGTGCCGGAGACCACGGCGATGCCGCCGGGGCGGATGCCCGTTTGCAGCAGGGCGATCTGCGTATCCGCGCCGCCCAGCACAAACACGGCGTCTTTGGCCATACCCAGCTCCCGGCGATAGGTATCGAGAATGGGACCCACCGCCGTGCCCGCCGCCTGAAGCGGCGGCAAAAACTCCGGGCGCAGACCGTAAAAGCTGCAAAGCGTCTGGGACCAGCTCCGCTGGCCGATGTCATAGAGCTGGCTCTCACAAGCCTGCGTGTACTCCATGACTTTCCGCCCGGTGAAGATCCAGGCGATCCACTCGCTGAGGCTCAGGACGCTCTCCACCGCCTCATACTGCTCCGGGTGCTGCATCCGCAGTCCCAGCAGCTTGGCGGCACCGAAATCCTCCGTGGCCCATTTGCCGGAGAGGCGGTAAATCTCGTCATGCTCCGGCACCTGCGCCATGTAGGCCCGGCCCCGATTGTCGATGTTCGGCAGGCCCAGAAACGCCCGGCCGTTTCCATCCAGCAGCACGAAGCTCTGCCGTGCACCGGCCGCGGAAACGGCGTTCACCTGAACGTCCGGGTGCTCCCGGCACAGCTCCCGGCAGCCCTGCAGCAGCAGCGCCGCCCAGTCCTCCGGGAGAAAATACTGTCCGTCCTCATAGGCACTGTCCCGGTGATAGACATTGGTATACGTCCGCAGGCCCAGAATCCCGCCGTCGGAATCCACCAATGCCACGCGGCTGTTGCCGGTGCCTAAGTCCACCATCAGATAATGCTTCATCGGCTTACTTCTTCAAAACGTCCCGGTTATAAACGATTTTCTCCATGTCCTCGCCGCGGAGCCACTTTTTGATGCGCTCGTTGAGGATGCGGGACTGGTGATCCGTCACCTCGTAGGTCGCGCCGCAGATGTGGGGCGTCAGCAGCACATTGGGGCACTTGCCGATAGCAAGGTCGGCTTCCGTGGGCGGCTCGGTATCCAGCACATCAATGATGGCGCCGGCAATGGCCTCCTCCCGCAGCACCTTTTCCAAGGCGGTATAGTCCACAATGGCGGAGCGGGCGGCATTGACGAACAGCGCGGTCTTTTTCATGGAGCGCAGCAGCGGCTCGGTGATCATGCCCCGGGTGGAGTCCGTCACCGGCAGGTGCAGCGTCACGATGTCGCTCTCGCTGAAAATCTCCTCAAGGCTCTTTTTGCGGTAATGGCCCTGATCGCCGGGCAGGAACGGGTCATAGAAGGAAATATCGCACTCAAACCCATCTAAAATCTTTGCAACGGCATGGCTGATGGCGCCGAAGCCCACAAAGCCCACCTTTTTGCCCTGCAGCTCATGGCCCATCCAGAGGTAATACGGCGTGGTGCCCTGCACCCATTTTCCGTCCTGTACCCACTGAATTGCAGGGATGGTCTTGCGGTACATGGTGAGAATCAGCCCCACCACCATCTCCGCCACGGCCTGCGTGTTGCGGCCGGGGGTGCAGAGAATGGGAACACCGGCCTTCGTGCAGGCATCCACCTGCAAATTGGCGGGGGTGCCCCGGCAGTCGCCGATGAACTTCAGCCGGTCATAACCGGCCAGCACCTTTTCCGTCACCCGGTCCAGCTCCGTGATAAGGGCGTCCGGCTGCACCGCCAGCAGATGCTCCAGCATCTCGTCCTCATAATAGCGCTGGCCCGTGGTGGTCCATGGCTCGTAGACCACCTCGTCAAACAGTTCCTTCAGCTCGGCAAGGCAGGCTTCCTCATAGGGCGCGCGCACATAAACCTTCATAGCAGCCCCTCCTTAATAGAATTTCTTCACATCGGAGTCGAAATAGTGGTCCAGCAGATAGGGCACATACACGCCCTTATCCGTGACAACGCCGGAGATGAGATGGGGCGGCACAACATCAAAGGACGGATAAATGGCCTTGACCTCCGGCAGCGTATTGGGAATGCCCCGGTAGCTGAGGACCTGCGCGGGGTCGCGCATCTCAATCACAATATCGTCCTTGCTGTGCTTGTCCTGATCGGGAATGCCGGTGACATAGTAGGGCACGCCGAAATACTTGGCCAGAATGGCGATCTGGAACGTGCCGATCTTGTTGGCAATGTGACCGTCCCGGGCGATGGAGTCCGCCGCAGAGGTGAATACGTCAATGTGCTCCCGCTCCATGGAATACGCCACCATGTTGTCCGTAATGACCGTGGTATCAAAGCCCATCTGGGCAAAGCAGCTGCTGGTCAGCCGCGCGCCCTGAAGATAGGGCCGGGTCTCCGCGCAGAACACGCGGAAATCCTTGTTCTGCCGGCGGGCCGCCCGAATCACCGTGCCGATGATGGTCTCGCCGAAGCACTGGGTCAAAATCGTGCCGCCCTGCGGAATGAGCTCCGCCAGATGGTCGCCCACGATCTGCATGGTGGAATACCGGCGGTTCAGGGACTCCACCGTGTTCTCCACAATGGCCTCGATGGGGTCCTTCCCGGCCTCCAGCGCCGCCTGCGCCACCTCGGCGCAGCGGTAGGTGATCTGACCGTAGCGGTTGGCGGTAGTGGGCCGTGCGTGGGCCAGATCGTAAGCCGCCTGCTTCAAAAAGGCGTTCTGCTCCGCGGCGCCCTTGTCCCGGACCTGCCACGCGGCCAGCGCCATACCCATGCCAACAGCGGTGTAGGGGCCCGCGCTCTGGGTCACCATATCCGCGATGGCCTTCACCACCTCCTGATAGGTGGTGCACTCCACGAAGCGGACCTCCGTGGGATAGACCCGCCGGTCCAGAATGCGGACCTTACCGTTATCGTACCATGCTACATTTTCATATTGCAGCAGGAACGGCATATTTTCATCCATTCTTACCATTGAAAGCTCTCCTTTTTATGCCAGAATCATGCGGAACATCTCTGTCACGGCTGTACCGGTGAGGCCGCTGGCCCGCTCCTTGATGAGATAGATACCCAGCTTGATGAGGGCCCGCTCCATGGGAATCCGGCGCTCCGGCTCCGCCACGGACGTGACCTCCATCACCTTGGAATCGCCCACCGTCCGGCGGATGATCTCCGTTCCGGCGTAGCCGTAGGAGTCCGCCATGACGCTGTCTAAATACGCCTTGCGGAAGGCGGGGGCCTTGTAGAGTGGGAACTGCACCAGCTTATCGTACTGCTCGCCCAGCTTCTCCGCCGTTTTGTCACAGGTCTCACGAATCGTCCGCTCCAGCGCCGCCTGTGTCTCCGCGCTGCCGCCGGTATAGAACTTGTTGGCCCACGCAAAGAACAGGTTGCCGATGACATTGCCGATATCATACCCCATCGGGCCGTAAAATGCAAATTCCGGATCGATAATTTTGATGCCCTGCTCGTTGGCGAAAATAGAGCCGGAGTGCAGATCGCCGTGAATCAGCGCCTGGGCGTTATTCATAAAGCCGTTGCGGAGCGCAGCCACCTCGGCGTGGAGGGCCTCGTCCTCATAGAGGAACTCCCGGACAAATTCCTCGTTCCCCGGCGTCACGATGTTCTTGTTCCGGGGGTTCATGGGCTCGGCGCAGTAAGGCTCCGTCAGCACCAGATCCTCCGTGATGTCGCACAGCTCCGGATTCGTGAAGAACTTGACCTGCTTTTTCTTCTCCTGCCGGTCCATGACAAGGTCCGTGGTAGGCAGCATGGATTCTGCCAGGAACGTAGCGAGATTCTCGCTCAGGTGGTCATAGACCCGGTCCGCCGCCAGCTCCTTGCGGAGATTCTTATAGGCGGAGATGTCCTCCATGGACAGCGCCGCCATGGTCTCGTCATAATGATAGACCTGCGGAATAAAGTTCGGCGCCAGACTGGACTCCAGCTTCAGCGTCTCCGCCTCGATCTTGTTGCGGTAGAGGTCCAGCGGGCGGCCGGAGGAGCGCAGGAGCTTGTCCGCCTGCTTGACGATGACGGAGCGGCCATCCTTGCAGGAACGCACCTGAAAGACATAGTTGATGTTGCCATCGCCGATCTCAATGCAGTCCGTCTCCTCGTCGGGCTGGAAAAAATGGAGCACTTCCACGGCGTACCGCTTCACATCCTCCGGTTTCATCAGAAAAAAGCTGCTGTAATCAGACATAAGGTACTTCCCTTCTGTCAACTTGTTCGGTTGAACGTTTTTGTTGAGTTTTGTTCAAAATTGCTGTATAATCCACAGATAAGTGCAAAATAATTTCAATCATAGGCGGTGCGATATGCTGAAAATCGAACGGTTTGCCAAAATTGAGGCGGAGCTGAAGCAAAAGGGCAGTCTGGACATTCCCTCCCTCAGTCAGCTTTTGGGGTGCAGCGAGGAAACGGTGCGCCGGGACCTGCGGGAGCTGGAGGCCGTTGGCAAGCTCAACCGCATCCGGGGCGGCGCCTATCTCTCGGACAAATATGACAAGACCTACGCCTCTCCCCTGCGCCGAACGCTCTATCAGGAGGAGAAAAACCAGATGTCCCTGAAGGCCATGGAGTTCATCCATGACCGGGACGTGATCTTCCTCGATTCCAGCACCACGTGTCTTGCTCTGGCCCGGCAGCTGCTCGGCAGCAAGCTGAGCCTGACCATCGTGACCAATTCCATGATGATCTGCAGCCTGTGCACGGAGCCCAACAGCCACATCAATCTCATCTGCCTCGGCGGGAGCCTGCGGACCCGGACGCTGTCCTTTGTGGGCTATCACACCACGGACATCCTCAGCACGTATTATGCCGACTGCGCCTTTATCAGCAGCCCCAAGGTCACGCTGGCGGAGGGCCTTTCCGACAACTATCTCAACGAGGCCCGTGTCCGCGAGGCCATGCTCAAGCACGCCCGGCAGCGGTTCCTCATCATGGACCACACGAAATTCGATGAGAGCGCCAACATCCGCTTCAATGGTCTGGAGCTGGTGAACGCCATCATCACGGACATCCAGCCCTCGGCGGAGTGGGCCGCCTTCTGCCAGTCCAAAAATATCCGGCTGGTCTACTGAGCGTTACAGGCCCTGCTTCAGGTCCCACGCAAAGGGTTCATACGGAATTTCCTCCGGGCACCACACGGCTCCGGGCAGCATGGCCGCTTCCATTTCGGCCAGCAGGTCCAGTGAGCCCTGATGGTGCCCTCCGTCATAGTCCGTGGTCAGCCATGTCTCCACGATCCGCAGCAGCATCCACCGGCCCACCATCCGGCCTCCGAGGCACAGCACATTGGAATCGTTGTGCCGCCGGGTGAGGCGGGCGGAATAATCATCTGTTACCACGCTGGCCCGGACGCCCCGGAATTTATTGGCCGCGATGCTCATGCCGATGCCGGAGCCGCAGATGAGGATGCCGCGGCGAATCTCCCCCCGGGAGACCGCCGCTGCCACCTTTGCCGCGTAATAGGGATAGCGGGAGGGGGTCTCGTCCCCGCCGCAGTCCCGCCACGCATAGCCGTGGGCGTCCAGATACTCTAAGATCCAGCCCTTGGCCTCCGCGCCGGAATCGTCGCAGGCGACATAAATAACATCCTGCATATCGCTATTTCTTCATGGCCACGGCCCGCCGCGCGGCGGCCGCAACATCCTTCGCGGTCAGCTCATAGCGCTCCAACAGCGCGTAAGGGTCGCCGCTGCGGCCGAAAATGTCCTTCACACCCACGAGAAGCACCGGCACCGGGCAGGTCTCCGTGACCACCTCGGCCACGGCGCCGCCAAGGCCGCCGAGAATGTTGGCCTCCTCCGCCGTGACGATGCAGCCGGTCTTCTCCGCTGCCTTGATAACCGCCTCGCGGTCCAGCGGCTTGATGGTATGCATATCCAGCACGGCGGCGCTGATACCCTCCTGTGCCAGCAGTTCGCGGGCCTTCAGGGACTCCTGCACCATGAGGCCGGTGGCGATGATGGTCACATCGGTGCCCTCGTAAAGCTCCGTGGCCTTGCCCCACTCAAACCTGTAGCCCGGGACAAAGTTCGTGCACTCCTCCACGTCCAGCCGGCCCAGGCGCATGAAGCAGGGACCGTCATACGCCGCCATGGCCTTCGTCATCAGCCGGGTCTCATTGGCGTCGCAGGGAGAGAGCACCACCATGCCGGGGATGGAGCGCATAGCCGCCAGATCCTCAAGGCACTGGTGGGTGGCGCCGTCCTTACCGACGCTGACGCCGGCATGGGTGCCGATGACCTTGACATTCAGATGCGGATAGGCAAGAGAGTTTCGAATCTGCTCAAAGGCCCGTCCGGCGGTGAACATGGCGAAGGAGTTGACGAACACGATCTTGCCGCAGGCCGCCATACCGGCGGCGATGCCCACCATGTTTGCCTCCGCGATACCCACGTTCCGGGACCGCTCGGGATACAGCGCACCGAACTTCTCCGTCCGGGTGCAGCACTGCAGATCCGCGTCCAGCACAAAGATGCGGGGATCGGAGCCGATCTCGGCCAGCGCCTCGCCGTAAGCCGTTCTTGTAGAGATCTTCTTATTCATAGCGAGCCGCCTCCTTCTCTGCCGCAGCCACCAGAGCGTCCAGCTCGGCTGCGGCCTTTTCATACTGCTCCTTGTCGGGATCGTTGCCGTGCCATTCCTTATTGTTCTCCATGAACGAAACGCCCTTGCCCTTCACGGTCCTGGCAATGATGACCGTGGGCTTGCCCTTGGCGGCCTTGGCGTTTTCCAGCGCCGCCGCGATGGCGGTGACGTCATGACCGTCGCAGCACTCTACGTGCCAGTTGAAGGCCTCGAACTTCTTGTCGATGGGATAGGGAGACATGATCTCCTCCAGCGTACCGTCGATCTGGATGTTGTTGTTATCCACAAAAACACAGAGGTTGTCCAGATGGTAGTTCCCGGCAGCCATGGCTGCCTCCCAGACCTGACCCTCCTCCAGCTCACCGTCGCCCAGCACGGCATAGACCCGGTAGTCCTTCTTGTCTACCTGACCGGCCAGCGCCATACCCACAGCGGTGGAAATGCCCTGACCGAGACTGCCGGTGGACATATCTACACCGGGCACATGGCGCATTTCCGCGTGACCGGAGAGATGCCCGTCGATGCTGCGGAAGGTGGAAAGCATTTCCTTGGGGAAAAAGCCCCGCATTGCCAGAACGGAATACAATGCCGGCGTACAGTGTCCCTTACTCAATACGAAGCGGTCCCGGTCCGGGTCATCCGGCTTGGCGGGGTCGATCCGCATGGTGTCAAAATACAAAACAGAAAGAATCTCGCACAGGGACATGGACCCGCCCAGATGGCCGGATGTGGCCCGATACACCATTTCAAGCGCGCTTCTGCGGGCCTGTGCGCCCAGCAGAGAAAGCTGCGCGGCTTTTTTTACCTCCATACGCATGTTCGTCCTTTCTTGGAAACAGTCTTTTTTAGTCGCCCAGATACGCCGCGGCAACGGCGTTATCCTCCAACAGATCCCGGCCCCGGCCGGAAATGGCCACCTTGCCTACCTGCATGATGTAGGCCTGATCGCAGAACTCCAGAACCTTCTGTGCGTTCTGCTCGATGAGCATGATGGACATACCCTCTTTATTGATCTCCTTGATAATGTCGAACACCTGCGTCACGATGACGGGCGCAAGGCCCAGAGAGGGCTCATCCAGCATCATCAGCTTCGGCTTGGCCATGATGCCCCGGCCGATGGCCAGCATTTGCTGCTCGCCGCCGGAGAGCAGGCCGCCGTACTGCTTTTCGCGCTCCTTCAGGCGGGGGAACATGGTATACACCCGCTCCATATCCCGCCGGATACCGTCGGCGTCCTTTCTAAGGCCGCTGCCCACCCGCAGATTCTCCGCCACCGTCAGCTTGGCGAAGATCTGCCGGGCCTCCGGCACCTGCACAAGTCCCGCCTCCACAACCTCGTAGGGTTTCTGGGAAACAGGCTTGCCTAAAAATTCAATGGTTCCGCCGGTAGGCTTCATCACGGAGGAGATGCACTTGAGCAGCGTGGATTTACCGGCGCCGTTGGCGCCCAGAACGGCCACGATCTGCCCTTCCTCTACCGTTAAGGACACGCCCCGCAGCGCCTGGATGCCGCCGTAGGCCGCCGTTAAGTCTTTGACTTCCAACAATGCCATGATCATTCTCCTCCCAGATAGGCTCTGATGACCTCAGGATCGCTCTTGACCTCCTCCGGCGTGCCGACGCAGATGGTCTTGCCGAAGTTCAGCACCGTCACATGGTCGCACAGGTTCGTCACAACGTCCATATGGTGCTCGATCATCAAAATGGTAATATCAAAGCGGTCCCGAATCTGCCGCACAAAGCTCACCAGCTCCGCGGACTCCTCGGCGTTCATGCCGGCGGCCGGCTCGTCCAGCAGCAGCAGCTTGGGGTCCAGCGCCATGGCGCGGGCGATCTCCAGCTTGCGCTGGTGGCCGTAGGGCAGGGAGCTGGCCTGCTCGTTGGCCTTGTCCGCAAGACCCACCACCTCCAGCAGGTCCATGGCCTTTTCCTCCAGATGCCTCTCCCGCTCCTTGTACTTCTTCGTCTTGAACATGGCGTCGGCCAGATTGTATGTGGCGTCCAGATTGCTGGCGATGACCACGTTGCTCAAAACGGAGAGGTTGGAGAACAGGCGGATATTCTGGAATGTGCGGCCGATACCAAGCTGCGCCACCCGATGGGGCGCGCTGCCGGTGATGTCCGTGCCGTTGAAGATGATCTTGCCGCTGTCCGGCGCGTAAATGCCGGTGATGTTGTTGAAGATGGTGGTTTTCCCGGCGCCGTTGGGGCCGATGAGGCCATGAATCTTTCCCGGCTCCAGCGTCACGCTGAAATTGTCGATGGCGCGGACACCGCCGAAGTTTTTCTGCACGTTCTGCATTTCAAGTACCGGTGTTGCCATATCAGCGGCCCCCCTTCTCAGTCGTCTCAGCCTGCTTCCGGCCGCTCAGGCGTGCCGGCAGTGTGCGGAACCAGTTGATGGTCCGCTTCAGGGAAAATTCCTTATAGCCGTACAGGCCGCTGGGCTTGAACAGGATGATGAGCACCACGGCCATGCCGTAGAGCAGCATACGGTAGTTGGCAAGGGAACGGAAGATCTCCGGCAGCACCGTGACAATGATGGCACCCAGCACGGAGCCGGTGAGGGAGCCCAGACCGCCGATCACGGTGGTGGTGATGAGCTCGCAGCTCTTGGCAAGGTTGAAGCTGCTGGGAACGATGTACATAAGGTAGCCGCCGTACAGCGCGCCGGCCCAGCCGGCATAGATGGCGGAGAACACGAAGCTCATCCGCTTGACCCGGAAGGCGTTGATGCCCACGGCCTCGGCCGCCATCTCGTTTTCACGGATGGACGTCAGGTTCCGGCCGTACTTGGAGTGGATGAAGCGCCACGCCGCGAAAAACGCCAGCACCACGCACACAAGGCTGAACAGCGCGTTGGAATACGCGGGGATGCCGGGATAGCCCGCAGAGCCGCCGGTGATGTTCTTCGTGTAGTTGAACAGCACACGGACGCACTCGCCGAAGCCAAGGCAGGTGATAAGGAAATAGTCGCCCTTCAGCCGCAGGGTGATGGAACCCAGCAGAAAAGCGATGAAGCCCGCGAACAGAGCGCCTAAGATAATGGCCAGCAGGAAGTTCACGTTGAACTTCACCGTCAAAATGGCGGCGGTGTAGGCGCCGATGGACATAAAGCCCGCGTTGCCGAAGGAGAACAGGCGGGTGAAGCCCGTCAGCACCGACATACCCAGCACGGCGATGGTGTTGATGCACACCATGATGATCACGCCCTGCAAATAGGTATTGATGCCCAGTGCGCCGCACACGGCGCTGTTGATACTGTTAAATAATGCAAGCATTCCTCTGCCCCCCTTATGCCTTGTCCTGCACGTCCACGCCGAAAAGGCCGCTGGGCTTGACCAGCAGAAGGACGATCAGCAGTGCGAAGGAGAAAAAGTCACGGAGACTGGAGCTGACGAACGCAGAGACAAACGTTTCGATCACGCCCAGAATGATAGCGCCCACAATGGCACCGGGCACGCTGCCGAGGCCGCCGATAACGGAGGCGATGAACGCCTTGAGGCCCACGTTGCCCATGGTGGGGAACACATTATATTTCATTCCGTACAGAACGCCGGCCACACCGGCCAGAGCGCCCGCCAGCACGAACACCGTGGCGATGCAGCGGTCCACCTTCACGCCAAGGACCTTGGCGGCGTGGGCGTTGCAGGCGATTGCACGGACATTGAGTCCGAATTGCGTCTTATTGATGAGGTACACCAGAATGGCGATGATAACGGCGGTGATGCCAAGGCTCACAAGATCCAGCACACCGATGTAGGCGGACGCCACCTGAATGGTGGAGACCGGCAGCTTGAAGGGATAGGACCGGTACTGACCGGAGAAGATCAGGTTGGCCGCCTGCTGGAACATATTGGAAAGGCCCATGGCGGCGATCATCAGGAACATATTGGGGGCGCCGTTGCGGCGGATACGGCGATAGGCAAGGCGCTCGCACAGAAAGCTCACCAGCGCGCCGCCCATCATGCCGCCGATGGCGGCGAGAACAAAGGGCATTCCCATGATGTTGGACAGGACGATGGCGACATAAGCGCTGACCATGGCGAATTCGCCGTGGGCCCAGTTCGAGAAGTCCAGCAGACTGTAGATCAGGGAGTAGCCTGTTGCCAGCAGCGCGTAGATACCGCCAACAGAAATGCCCGTCACCAACTGTTGTAAAAACATAATCTTATCACTCCTAAAGTCGCAGTAGAGGCTTTTGTCTAAAAAAATGCAGGGGGAAGGAGAATATCCTTCCCCCTGTCACGGACATTACTGGGCCTCGATGATCTCCTTGAAGTCGAAGGAGTCACCATGGCACTCATACACGGCGCAAGCCATGGACGGGTTGTGGGTAGCGGGGTCCATGACCAGCGTACCGATCAGGCCCTCGAACACATCGGTCTGCTCCAGAGCGTCGCGGATAGCCTGAGGATCGGCGGAGCCGGCGCGGTTGATGGCATCCACCAGCCACATCACACCGTCATGACCAAACAGGCACTCGCCCTCCATGGTGATGTTGTAGGTCTTGGCGACCTCCTCGCCGAAGGCCTTGGCCTCGGGAGTGCTGAAGCCGATACGGGAGACATACAGGCAGTTCTCCAGAGCACCCTCAGCCTCACCGGCCAGCTGGGCGGAGTCCCAACCGTCATGACCCATCAGCATGCAGTCGATGCCCATCTCACGGGCCTGCTTTGCAAAGGTAGCGTTCTTGGCATAGTCGTTCATGATCACGAACACGATGTCGGGGTTCTTGGCGCCGATGTTGGCCAGCTGTGCACGGAAGTCCACGTCGCCATCCTGGCACTGCTCGTCAGCCACGATGGTGCCGCCCTTAGCGGTGAAGGCATCACGCAGGAACTGACCAACAGACTCGGAGTTGGTGTTGCCGGCCACGGTGAACAGAGCCGCGTTCCGGGAACCCAGCGTGTCATAGGCATAGTTGCCGATGACGGTGCCGAGGTAGGAGTCGATGAAGCACATACGGAAGGAATAGGGGTGCAGGTTGCCGTTTTCATCCACGGTGACCAGCTCGTTGGAGGCGGCAGTGCCGATGATGGGCACCTTCACCTCGTCGGCAACGGAGGCCATGGGGATGTTGCAGGAGGAGAAGTTCGTGCCGATCTCGGCCACGATGTTATGTACCTCCACCAGATTCTTGAAAGCGGACACGGAGTCGGCGGGCTCGCCCTTACCGTCCATGGGGACCAGCTCCAGCATCTTGCCATCCAGAACGCCGCCGTTCTCGTTGACCTGCTTGATAGCAAGCTCGGCGCCGTACTGTCCGGCCGTGCCCCACAGGGCGGTAGCGCCGGTCAGGTCGGAAACATATCCGATCTTAATGGTATCGGAATCGGAAGCGGTGTCGGAGCCGGTGTTAGAGCTGTCACCGTCGGAAGTGCTGGGGGCAGCGCTGTTGCCGCCGCAGGCAGCCAGGGACAAGACCATGGTGAGCGTCAGCAGGAGAGAAAAAATCTTTTTCATAACATACCTCCATCATCATTTACCCTATTCAGGGTTTGCCTTATCTTAGCACTTTTGCACAGTTCTGTCAACAAACCGGTCTCCACTTTTAGTCAATATCGGTCATAACGCTTTCGACCGTCTTGTGCATCTTCGTGTAAGTAACCGATTACATTCCGGACAAACTGACGTTTCCTCTACATATTTTTGGTTTTCTTGTGGTAATCACAAATTTTATCACGATTTGCAACATTTTCGGTCAAGCTCCCGGCGCTGCGGCGTCTTAACGGGCCGCTCCCGGCGCGTACAAAGGCCCCGGCGACCGTCCGCATGGGACAGCCGCCGGGGCCCTATGCTGTAATGTTCGGTTTTGTCTGTGCCTGTTACGCGATGGAGGGCTCCTCCGTGGTGAGAACGGCCTCATCCTTAGCCGGGAGGGCGTCAGGAGCCTCCGTCACCGAGACCACATCGACAGGCTCCTCGTCCGCAAATACGGCGGGCAGCTCCGCCTCTGCGGATTGAGTGGAGGCACTGGAAATACAATAGAACTTTTGATAATTCTCATTATCTTTCATCACATATTCTACTCTGGTAGAATTCTTATTCATTTCTGTCCAGCCATATTTCTCTGTGATTCCATTTCCGAAAATAATCAGATAAGGAAGGATATCCTCCGGATTTGGCGTTACTCCAGCTTTCAATGCACAGGTCTTGCCTTTTACAGTCACTTTGCCGCCATAAATATTAATATAGTTGCTCTCAATACCATAACCATAACCAGCATTACTTGTCTGTGGCACACCAACATTTATGATACCGCTATTGATAGTAACCGTACCACTTGCATAAATCCCTGAGCCTTTTTCCATGCAAAGATTTGAAACGTCCAAAGTGCCTTTGCCAAGCTCAAGTGTCATAGTATTAAAGGCGTAAATACCATATGCGTTACCTGTTTCTACGCTCATGTTAACGTCCAGTTTATCACCGGAGTCCTCGCCAACGATTGTCAGTTTGCTAATCGCATAGATACCACAGTTGATCTGTGAACTGCTGCCGTACCTGGTGCTGGTAATGGAGTTATCCCCTATTACTTTGATTGTCAATTTATTGCTTACATATCTGACATTCGGATATTCACCGCGTCGTCCGGTATCACACCATCCAATAACTGGTGTTGCCACCTGAAAGCTATCAATATTCAACGTTGTTTTATCCGCGTTACCCTCCTGATTATATATCTCGGGCTTTCCGCTGTAGTGATAACCGTTCAGCGTCAGCAGACCACCGGTTTCTTCATCGTAGGTAAAGGACACGGTACCATCACCGAACACATCGTCGGCGTTAATGCCGGTAACACGGACAACCTCGCTGGTGTTGGGCTTGGCGATATACAAATCATACTTGGTGGCTATATCCATCCAGTGGGCGTACAACTCCAAATCATACGTTAGATCCCACGTCCGCGCACTTTCGCCGTTTTCCTTATAATACTGTGTACCGCCCTTTACCGCGTCAAAGAAGCCATCAAACTGGTACTTGGTGGAATCCCGCGTAGGCAGGATGATCTCCGGCATAGGCTGTCCATACGTGACCGTTATGCTCTCCGTGCCGCCGGTGCCGCCATTGGCGTTCAGATTAACGGTATAGGTCTTGGCTGTCCAGTGGGCGGTGAGGATCACATCGCCGGTCTGCATGGCGGAAATTTCCGTGACCTTCGTCCCGGCGTCCGTTTCACCAGCCATATACCAGCCGTCAAAGGTGTAGCCGGTCCGCTTCGCGTCTTGCAGCGTTACCGCCGTGCCGTAGGTGTAGGTATTGGGATTGGAGTGCTCGCCGCCCTCACTATAATAAGTAATGCTGTACACACGATTTTCGGCCTTCCACTGGGCGTAGTAGGTCACATGGCCGGTAACGGTGGTGCTGTTTGTCCAAGCCGTGCCGGTGCCATTCTTTTCGGTGTTCCAGCCGGTGAAGGTATAGGCGGTGGTGTCAGTGCTGTCCCTGGTGGGCGTAGTGGGCTGGACAATGGCCGTGCCATAGGGCAGCTCCTCAGAGGTCTTGCTCAGTTCATTGCCGCCGTTGGCGTCCCACATCACCTTGTAGGACTTGATATTCTCCCTCCACTGGGCGTAATACATCACATCGGCAGTGACCTTATCCGGGTTATCCGTCAGCGTGTTCAGCGCGGCGCCGGTTCCGTCCGTCTGCGTGTTCCAGCCGAGGAAGTCATAGGTTGCCTTAGCCGTTTCCGCTCTGGTGGGGTCGGCGGGCGGAACGATAACCGTGCCGTAATCCATCTGGCCGTTGGTGGTGGTATCCGCCATGACCAGCGCATCGCCGCCGTTGGCATCCCACCCCACGGTATACTTCTGCACACCTGCTGTCCACTGGGCGTAGTAGGTCACATTATCGGTAACGGTCGCACCCTCAGTCCAAGCCGTGCCGGTACCATCCGGCTTGGTATTCCAGCCGTTGAAAGTGTAGTTTTCAGCGGCCGTGCTGGCCTTGGTGGGGTCAGCGGGCGGAACGATGACCGTGCCGTAATCCGTCTGGCCGTTGGTGGTGGTATCCGCCATGACCAGCGCATCGCCGCCGTTGGCGTCCCATGTCACCGTGTACTTTGCGGGTGTCCGCTTAAACTGGGCATAGAACGTCATACCAACCTTGACTCGCATATTGTAGTCATACTGGATGCCGGTTCCGTCCTCCTTCGTGTTCCAGCCGGTAAACTCGTAGGTACCGGTTTTGTCCTCCGCCTTGGTGGGGGGATCGTTCGGTCTCTGCCAGTTACGGATAGCCTCACCATACTGAACCGTACTGGTTCCGATGGACTTTCCATCTACGATCCAGTCTACGGTGAAAGTGATGGGGACCCACTCAGCATAATAGTCAATGCTTTCAGTGGCTGCCGTGCCCTCTACGAAATGCGTCGTTCCATAATCGGAATACCAATATGCAAAGGTGTAGCCCTCTTTTGCCACATGAGGTGCGGTAATCGTCTCGCCATGCCGGTATGTCTTCTCGTATGTTTCAGAGAAACGATCATGGAACTTTACCTGATAGGTATTCAGCTCGTAGTAAACCTTCACCACAGTGGAGCCATCGGCGGCAACGGTCTGCTGCTCAATGGGCTTGGCCGTATACCCCTCTTTGGGCTGCGCCGTCATGTTCGTGGTGCTGTCGGTGTTGCCCTGCCGGGTCTCCGTCTCCATATCGTAGCTGCCGTCCATCTTTTCGGTGTAATACTCCACGGTGTAGTTCACCAAATTCGGCTTCCAGTGGGCCTCCAGCGTCACGCCGGTCTGGCCCTCCGGGAACGTGGGCATAACGGAGACGCTGCTGTAGCGTTTTCCCTCTGCTGTGTACCAGCCATCAAAGGTGTAGCCCGGTCTTTCGGGGTCAGCCGGCCATGTCAGGGGCGCGCCGCTGCCGCCGGAAAGCCCCGCCACGGCGGAACCGCCCTTGGAGTCAAAGGCAATATAGCGCATACCCGCCGGGTCGCTCCACTCCAGATGAATCGTCTTGCTGATGGGCGTGGAGGTAAACGTCAGAGGTGCTTTCTTCCACACGATGGTCATGTCCGTGCTCTCCGCCAGCGAGCCGTTCACCGGCGCCACCGTCACGGTGTTGGTGGCCGCGTTATAGCTGAACACCGGGTTGGTAAAGGCGATGCGGAAATTGCTCTCCGCGGCATCGTCCCGGTTCAGGTCCTTCAATTTGCCGGTCCTGAGGTCCATAGCCCGCATCAAATACGTGCTGGAGGGCAGTGCCAGCGTTTTGACCGTTTTAAAGGTATAGCCGGTATTGTCCGTGTTGGCAAAGGCATAGATGTTATCTACCTGCCCCGCCGACCACAGCGGCCACTGGTGGGCGTACAGCGTGGGGTTATACGTCAGCTTGCTGCTGGAAAACGCCTGCGCCACGAATTTGATTTCAATGTAAATGCCGATCTCGATGCGCATGGCGCCGGAGCTGTTGGAGGCAGCCCCCAGCTTCTCCTGCCATGTCTTATGGTAGTAGAAATAGCCCCAGAGCTGGACGTAGCCGCCCACCTCGGCGGTAATGCCGATCTTGTCCACCTTCAGCGAGAACAGACCCACATACATTTCCAGCTTGATGCCCGCCCGCAGGGCCACGGTGCCTACCACGTAGAAATCAAAGCTGTACTGGGCGGGAACGAGGTCGATGGTCTCGTTTGTGGAGGTCTTGGCCTTCACCCGGACGGAGAAGTTATAGCGCTTGTGGTTCTTGTATTGGAAGTCCATACCCATGGCCACGTTCAGATTGGCGGACACCACAAAGCTGCCCTTGACCTCCCAGCAGAAAATGTGCAGGAAAGCGCTGCCGCTGCTGCGGAACAACTGCTGATTGATAATGGGGCTCCAGGTGCTGCTGGTGTTCTCCATCAGGTCCTGGTACGTGGCCGCAAGGCCCTCCATGCCGGGGGCGGCGGTGTCCGCACCATTGGAGAGCTGCTCCAGCAGCTCCACCACCTGCTCCAGCCGCTTGCCCAGCGCGGCGTCGGACTCCTTCTCATTTTCGGTGTGCACCACGGCCTTGAAATTCACGCCGGTGTAGTTGCCCACCTCAAAGGAGGCGTTGAGAGAGTAGTCATACTTCAAAAAGCCGATCTTGTGGCGCTTGGTGCTGATGCTCTGCTTGAGCAGCACCTCCTCCTTAAACTGGGCCGTGACCTCCACGCTCACATTACCCATTTCCACGGTGAAGGGCACAATGACAGTCACGCCGAAGCCATTGCCACTAAGGTTTTGAAGCTTGCTGTACATACTGACCCGGGCTGCCGTCCAGTCTACCTTAGCCGAGGCGCCGTCCGCTTGCAGCATGGTCCCGCTGATGGTCTGCATCCGGGCCTCAATTTCCTCCGAAGTGGGAATATGGCTGGGGTCCTCGCTCTCCAGCAGCACAGCGGCCATATACTGCGCCGCCTGCTCCATGTAGCCGCTCTGCTTTACATCGTCGATCAGGTGCTTTTGGAGCTCGCTCTGCTCCTCCGGCGTCAGAGTAATATCCTCTGCCCGCTCGTAGTAAACGTCCAGCGCTTCATCCAGCGCGGCAGTGTAATCGTTCTCATTTTCGTAGGTTTCATAGGTAATGAGGTACTGCGTACCGTCCGCGTTCTTTTGAACGCCGGTGATTTTGCCGTAGGCAGAGGCTGTAGCGTTTTCGCTGTAAGCACCGTCACAGAACGCAATAAAATCACCCACATCCAGTGCGGTAGCGTCCACGTCCGTCATGGCCTTGGTCATGTCGTTCACTGAAACTGCGATGGTATTGCCTTCGGCAGTATCCAAATACTTCTTAGACAGCGGCAGGGTATCCGGCATGAACAGCACATCCTCGGCCTCCGCCATCTCGTAGGTGTATTCGGTTTTACCGTCCGTAGTATCTCCGATTTTCGTGATCTTCACATAGGCCACATCGCCCTTTGTGCTGTCCACATCTGTCAGGTCTGCGGAGCCTCTTGTAAAGGCTACCGTCTCTCCCACGGCATAAGCCGTGGGAGACCGGAACGTTCCGGTGGTCTCGTTGCCCTGTGTGCTGACGCCATCCGTTTTATAAAGACCCTCAAACACGGAAGCATCCAAGCCCTCCGCAGCGCTTGCGTCCTCCTGTTTGACATCTTTGCGGATAGAGGCATTCTGGACCTCATTCTTCTCTACGATAATGTTCAGGTAGCGGACAGAGGCTTCCTTACCCGTAAACTGCGCCTTCTCGTTCAGCAGCTCCACCTGATAAGTCTCACCGGCCTCCAGTACGGCGGAAACGGTTCCATCGGCGCTGAGTTCAAAGTCAACATTGGCGTTGGCATCGGTGATGTCGATGAATTTGATGTCGGCTTTGCTTGCTCCGGTGACACCAAAGCTGTATTCCCCGGCGCTGACTGTCACGGTCTCGTAGTTAGGTGTTTCGCTGATGGGAACGGTGCCGGTGGTCACGTCCGCGTACAGCGTCACATCATGGGTCAGGGTATCCCCCGCGCCCACGGAGTTTGTCATTTCCGCGTTATAGTACCAGCCGAGGAACACGCCGCCCTTGGGAACGGTGGGCGTAGGCAGCAGGCGGATGGCCGTGCCTGCGGCGTAGGTATTGTCGGTGGGCAGAACCGCGCCCTCGTGGGATACTTCATTGCCCCAGTCAAACATCACCTTATAGTAGGTTGTGGTGCTGGTCCCACCGCCGGAGCTTCCCCCGGAGGAACTGCCGCCGGAGCTGCTGCCCCCGCTGTGAGAGCCGCCGGAGGACGAGCTGCCGGAGCTGCTGCCGCTGCCGGAGGTCTGGGCCGCCGGGTCCACGCTGACCCGCTTGGAGGCCACGCCCGGCTCGGTGTACCATGTCTCCACAGCCTTGTCCGTCCGCTGACACAGTGCCGCCGCCTGTGCGCGGCTGGCGTTGCCGGTGGGATCGAACCGCGTCCCGTTGCCGTTCAGAAGACCCGCCTGCCACAGCTTCACCACGGCCTCCCGGGCATAGGGCGCCACGGCGTCCAAATCGGCGGGCACGGTGGTATATTGCGTACCGCCGGTGAGGCGGATGCCGAATTTTTCAAAATAGCGCACAAACAGCGCCGCCATCTGCTGGCGGGTGATAAGCGCGTCCGGGGAAAAGCGTCCGTCCCCGGTGCCGCCGGTGATGCCGTACTGCGCCGCCCACTTCACGTAGGGCGCGTAGTACATTCCCTCCGGCACATCCGTAAAGCCGGTGTCCCCGCCGTACTTCGCCGGGTCAATGCCCGCCATACGGCCCAGCACCGTGACGAACATCCCACGGGTCATAGTGCCGTTGGGACTGAACGTGGTCTCGCTGGTGCCGCTGAAAAAGCCGTTGGCTTTGGCGTACAGCACCGCGTCATAGCACCAGTCCCCCGGCTTCACATCCGTGAAGGGACTGTCTGCCGCGGTGTCTTTGGTTCCGGCCGCCAGCGCGGATACCGGCAGCAGGCTCAGTACCATGCTCACCACCAACAGCAGACTGATGATTCGCTTTTTCATAGCTTCTGCCTCCTTTTTTCACAGCTTGGGCACAGACCCGCCGGCTATCCTCGGCGGCTCCCGCCTGCCCCCAATTTTTCACAGTAACAGCATACCATACCGCCCCATTCGATGGGGGACATCTGCACGAAACGCACCGATTTCGACATGAATCGCACCCGCCCCCCCCGGTTTTCGACAGTGCTCCCCTTCCCGGCGCGGACTCACGTGAGTTTTGTCCGGGATTCTTTGGCCGAATTGAAAGGCAAATTCCGATTTTAAATCGTATAATATTCTGTTTATTCTACAAAATGGACTGAAAATTGTCGTGTTTCTTCCCCCTCCCATGGGAAAACGGTTGCCTTTTTCCGCCGGGACGTGTATGATGGTCAGGCATGAAATCCGGCGGGTCCGGGGCTGATGCCCCGCGTCCGCCGCTGTCAAGGAGGGCGTTGCTCCATGGAGCGCACCAAAGCACAACGGCTGTTTTTAATCGCGCTGTTCCTGTTCACCATCGCCGGGGGCCTCAGTGCTTCCATCATCTCCAATTACTTCAAGGGTGTCTTTGCCGTAGACGCCGTGCAGCGGGGCCTGCTGGAGATTCCCCGGGAGCTGCCGGGAGTGGTGTGCGTGCTGGTCATCGCGGCGCTGCCGACTCTTGGCAGCCTGTCGCTGTCCTTGCTTGGCTTCGGGCTGTACTTCGTGGGCCTGTTCGTGCTGGGACTGCTTTCCCCGAGCTACGCCGTGATGCAGTTGTTCGTATTCACCTATTCGATGGGCGACCATATGTTTATGCCCCTCCGGGACGTCATCGCCATGGATTTATCCGAGGAGGGCAAAACCGGCACATTCCTCGGCACGTACCGCAGTGTGATGACCGTGGCCTCCATGGCGGCCTCTGCGCTGGTGTTTGTGGGCTTCCGGGCGGGCTTTTTCTATTTCCGTCCGGACAGCATTGTACCCACGTTCTGCCTTGCTATGGTGATTTTGGCGGCAGCCATCGTCTGTCTGTGCCGCCTGAGAGCCGCCATGCCCGCGCTGGACGTCCGCAAGCGGGAGGCGGGCCGCCGTGGCCTGCCGGTAAAACGGTGCTACGTACCCTATTACTTCGTCACAGCGGTATACGGCTTCCAGAAGCGGATGCGGGCGGTGTTCGCTCCGTGGATCATCATTGAGCTGCTGTCCATGGGCGCGGACACCGTGGCGCTGCTGGGTATCGCCGCCCACTTCTGTGGGAGTTGGTTCGCCCCCATCATCGGCCGCTTTCTGGACCGCCGGGGCGTCCGGCAGGGCCTGCTGCTGGAATCTGTGAGCGTGGCAGCGGTGTTCCTTTACGCCGCGTGGGCAGTGCATGGCGTAACCTCCGGCGCACTAAGCGGCTATGCCGCCATGGCCGCGGCGTTTTTGGCCTATATTCTCATCTTCATGACCGACCATTTCAACGCCGTGCACATCATGCTCATGCGCTCCCTCAGCGAGTCCCCGGCAGACGTCATGGAAAACCTGTCCTTCGGCCTGAGCATCGACCACATCCTTGCGGTGACGGTCTCCGGCCTGTTGGGCGCCGTGTGGAAGCTATCGGGGCCGCAATGGGTCTTTGTGCTGGGCGCAGCGGTCTGCGCCGTGGATTTGGCCGTGGCCCTGTGGCTGAAGCGGACAGAAACCGCTCCGGCAAAATAGATCATATAGGAACCAGGCAGCGCTCCCGAAACGGAAAACCGTCCGGGGGCGCTGCTTTTCTGCAAACTCACGTGAGTTTTGTCCGGAGAATCGAAAACGGCAGGAGGTGTCTTGACACCTCCTGCCGCTTTTTCAGTTCCAATAGGCCGTTTTGCCGCCGAGGCCGATGTCCGCCGCATGAAACACCGGGTCCTTCCCCTCCCGGCGCTGGCGGGTGTAATCCTGAAGCGCCAGCAGCGCGGGCTTTGCCAGCAGCACGATAGAGGGCAGGTTGATAAGGGCCATGAAGCCCATGGTCACATCCGCCGTGTCCCACACAAGGGAGAAGTTCAGCCGCGCGCCTTGAAATACGATGAGCACGGCGATGATGCGGAACACCAGCAGCTCCGTTTTCCGGGCCTCCCGGCTGAGAATGTAGTGGAGGTTGCTCTCGCAGTAATAGTAGTTGCCGAGAATGGTGGTAAAGGCGAAGAACAGCGTCATCACCGTGATGAACCAGTTGCCGGCAGGGCCGAAGGTGGCCCCCAGCGCCGCCTGCACGTAGGGCACGCCCTTCAGCTCCGGAGAGGGCGCCACGCCGGAGCACAGGCACAAAAACGCCGTGGCGGAGCAGATGACGAGGGTGTCGAGGAACACGGAGAGCATTTGTGCCAGACCCTGCTTGACCGGGTGGGACACTGAAGCCGCAGCCGCAGCATTGGGGGCGGAGCCCACACCCGCCTCATTGGAGAACAGTCCCCGCTTGATGCCGTGCATCATGGCCGAGCCGGTAAATCCGCCGAAAATGGCCTTGAAATCAAAGGCATTGCGGAAAATCGCGGCAATGACCCCCGGCAGCAGCCCAATGTGCAGCACGATCATCACCAGCGCCGCCAGCACGTAAATGCCGCCCATCACCGGCACCAGCACACCGGTCACGCGGCTGAGCCGCTGGCTGCCGCCCATAATGCACAGCGCGGTCAGTACCGCCAGCACCGCGCCCACCACCGTAGGCGTTGTGGTGGGAGAGAAAAAGCTATAGCCGGAAAAGGCGTCCATCAGATTATAGGACGCCACCATGTTGAAGCCCACCATGTACGTGAGAATCAAAAACACGGAGAACAGCAGGGCCAGCACCCGGCTCCCCAGCACCTTTTCAATATAGTAGGCCGGGCCGCCCCGGCTGCCGCCGTTTCCGTCCGGCACCTTATAGAGCTGCGCCAGCGTGCTCTCAATGAAGGCCGACGCGCCGCCCAGCAGCGCCACCAGCCACATCCAGAACACCGCCCCCACACCGCCGAGGCAGATAGCGAGGGATACGCCCGCAATGTTGCCGGTACCCACCCGGGAGGCTGTGGAGATCATCAGCGCCTGAAACGAAGACACGCCGCCTTCCTCATGCTTTTCCTCCCGCAGGACCCGGAAGGATTCTCCAAACATCCGAAGCTGCACAAAGCGCGTCCGCAGCGTGAAATAGAGGCCCGCTGCCAGCAGCAGCGCCACTAAAATGTAGGTATAAAGCCAGTTGCTCAGAACAGAAATTACATAAGCCAGCATGATTTCTCCTTTTCTTCTCCTTATTTTTATATGCTGTCAATTAGCATACCAAAGAACGCACCGCTTTGTCAATGACAACAGGACAATCTCACGCCGCTATGTCATTCCTGCGCGGAATATCTATCAGAAAAGCGGCCATCTCTCCGTAAAGTACAAATCCTATTCATAGACTGTAAATACTTTTATAGCCGCAAATAGCTATTGGAAAATTGTCCGACCTTCATCCCTTGACAGACCTCGGCGCTGGATTCCCCTATTCCGACTTCGCTTCGTGCACTCGCCCCCGCTTATTCCGATTTGCTTTCGTGCAGCGCTATCCCTGATTTCCGATTTGCTTTCGTGCAGACACAATGTCAAACTCCGACTCTTTTTCGTGCAATCATAAAGCGCAGCTCCGACTTAAAATCGTGCAGGACTTTTTCCGTGTCCCGACTCAGCTTCGTGCACGCTCATCTGTCTGTTCCGATGTCATTTCGTGCATCCCCTGCCGCGATTTCCGACACGGTTTCGTGCAGGCGATATGCCGAAGGCCGACTTCATTTCGTGCAGAGCTGCTCCCAGCTTCCGACTCAATCTCGTGCAAGCCCCATTCCGATTTCCGATTTACTTTCGTGCAAGCTCCGTCTCCGGCCCCTCGCACCCAATGCGGACTGCTCGCCGCCTTGTGTCATTTCGGACGCAAAACCGCCCGGATATGCAACATTTTGTGTTTGTCCGGGACAGAAAGGCGTCAGGGCTTGTGATGAACGTCCCGGCGGCAGAGAGCGGTCCTCCGGATGCGCTGCCGCAAAAAAACTCACATGAGACTTGTCCGAAGCCTCTCGATTCCCGCTCCGCACCCCCGGACTGACCTGCACGGTTTTAAGTCGGATTTCTTCTCCGAAGCGCCGCTGCGGACACCCGCTCCGAAAACAAACAAAAAAATTTTTCGTTTGTTGCACGTTTTCGTGCACCAAACCACGTCGGAACGCGGATATATAGGGGCGCCTGTTCCGCCCGCATCCGACCCCGCCCGTCCGGCTTCTTCTGTTTTCGCCCGGATGGACACGCCGGACACCCGAAAAGGCAGGCTGCCGCCCCGTATTTTTGTTTGCAAAGGAGCGCGAATTGTGATATGCTTGCACTGATCAAATCATATCTGAAAAAGGGAGGATACGCCCGCATGGCACAGATATCCGAATCCTTAGAGGCCCTGCGGAAGGAGGCCCCGGCGCGGTTCCTGGAAAGCGACCAGTTTCAGGAGATGCGTAAGACCTACGAAAAGCTGAAGCCTCTGGCGGACACGAAGCCGAAATCCTTCGCCAAGCAATGCTCCGAATACGATTTCCAGCGCATTTATCCCGTGATGGACGCCTTTTTGTCCGCCCATGACCTCTCCACGCCGGACAAGCTCTCCGCTCTGGTGGAGGCCGCCGCGCCAGAGACCGTCGCGTTTGCCGAAACGCTGATGGACATTTTCTCCGATACGCTCTCCCAGCTTGCCCGGACGGAATACGATGTGCTGGGCAACAGCCCCGCCACCTATTTCATCTGCGGCGTGTGGGCCAACATGAAGCGGGGCCGGGAATTTCATCCGGCGTCCAACGGCATCACCGTCACATACTCCCAGCCGGACGCCTACGGCAACCAGTCCGTGCGCTACCGCAACAAGGACTATGAGATGACGCTGATCTTCGAGGCAGTCAGCGAATACACGAAAAACCTCTCGTGGACCGCCCACCGGCTTTTGATCTACACGCTGATGCGGGGCAACCGGGACGGATGGCGGGATAACTGCGCCCGGTTCAACATCACGGAATACATGGCGTGGTCCGGCCTTTCCAGCCGGGACGCCGCTTACCGCCAGCTCAAAAAGGACGTCCAGTCCATTACCAACATAAAACTCACCGCCGAGTCCTATAAAAAATATTTCGAGTCCTTTTACATTACGCATCTTGCCACCGAGGCCAGCATCAAAAAATACACCGGCGAGGTGCAGATCTCCTTTGCCGAAAATGTCCGGCAGTTCCTGACCCAGTATTACCAGCTCATCCCGGACTGGATGGGCCAGCTCTCCGAAAATGCCTACCGCATGGCGTTCTACCTTTACTACCGCGCCCGAAAGGCCCCGGTGGACGATGGCGGCAATTTCCTTGTCCGAGTGGAGGACATTATCAACTACATCGGCCTTCCCACCAAGGAGGAGGTCAAGAACCGCAACTATGACGAGGCCATCATCCGTCCCTTTAACCGGGCGGTGGAGGAAATCGAAGACATCTCCGGCGGCTCGCTGCAAATGTCCTTCGACTACGATAACATCAACTCATTCCTTGCCGGCAAAATGACCGTCGGCATTGATGAAACGATACAGGGCTACCGCCACAAAATCGAGACCCGTCGGCAGGCCAAGCAGTTAGAGGCCGGCAAAAAGAGGGCGTCCCGCAAGAAAAAGGCCGACAACAGCGCCGATAAGCCCACTGAAAGCTGACCTGCATCTGCACGAAACGATGTCGGCTTTCTCCGTCCTGCTGCACCGCGCAAAGCCGCATTGGGGAAAAACACTCCACATCATTCCGTCAATCCGCTGAAAAAGCCCGCCGAAACCGGCACTTTCCGGCGAAAATACCCCGATATGTTGGCAATCTTTCCCCATACCGCCGCATATTCCCACCTCGCTCCGTGCTGCGGCAACTTCAACCCGTGCAGACCCGACCCCGCCCCGTGCAGACTTTTTTTCCTTCCCCCTCATTTTTGAGCGCTCCCAACGGTTTCAGCGCCGTGCGCTCCCGTCCTTATCCCCTTATTGATATCTAAGATAATTGATGACCCGGTCTCCGAATACCTCCCGGAGGCCGGGTATGTTATACTGTTACCGCTCAATAAACCAATAAAAAGGAGCAGCTATGACGGATACCTTTGACTCTCTGCGTCCCATGCTGGAAACCTATCTCCGGGAACGGGGCATTGATCCCCGCAAGCGCTTTCGTTGCCTGAACCCGGAGCATTTCGACCACGACCCCTCCATGGGCTACGATTCGAAACGCCACAAGGTCCACTGCTTTGCCTGCGGCGCGGATTATGACCTCTTTGACCTGCTGCAAATGAACGAACACCTGTCCTCACCGCTGGAGGCGCTGGCTGAAGCCTCTCGACGATACGGACACGGCAACATACATACAGACAGCCCCGCTTCTTCCGAAAAGCGTCCAACCTCCAAGCCGCAAGCCACGGCTGAAGCACAGCGCTACATTGTAAGCTGCGCGGCACATCGGGGGGAGACGGATTATTTTGTCCGGCGAAGTCTCTCTGAGAAAACCGCCGCCCGATTCCAATTAGGCTACGATGCGGCCCTTGACTGCGTGGTGCTGCCCTGTGATGGAGGGCACATCGTCCGGCGAGCTGTGGCGGAAAAGCGCTATCTCAATGAAAAGGGTCTGCCCTCGCCGCTATTTCAGGCGGATAAGCTCACCGGCAGCGAGCCGGTCTTCGTAGTAGAGGGCGTGTTCGATGCGCTCTCCGCCGAGGAACTGGGCTTCTGCGCCTGTGCCATGAACGGCAGCGGCAACCGAACGAAAATCGCGGCCATTCTGCAAACGCTTTCGGACAGCGCGCCGATACTGCTGCTGCCGGATAATGACAAAGCCGGGGACGAATGGGCCTCCGTCCTGACGGAGCAGTTCCCGTGGCTGTACCGTTGTCCGCCATTACCGGAGGGCAAGGACCTCAACGAGCTTCTCTGTGCGGACAGAGCGCTTGCAGGGCAATACCTTCAAAGCTGCATCGACAGCCGCGCCGCTCAGCTTCCACCGCCCTATGAGACCCGCAGCGCGGCGGGACAGATGGCTCTGTTAGAGGATTACATCGCCCTGCAGGCGGAGCGTCCGCCTCTTTCCACCGGCTTTTCCAAGCTGGACGCGGCACTGGATGGCGGCCTTTATGACGGGCTGTACGTCATGGGCGCGGTGAGCTCCCTCGGCAAGACCGCATTTTGTATGCAGATGGCGGACAATTTAGCCCGGCAGGGGCGGGACGTTCTCATTTTCACGCTGGAAATGACCGCCTTTGAGTTGATGGCCCGCTCCATCAGCCGGGAGACGTTTCTCGCCGACGACAGCCGCACGAAATACCGCTCCCGCACCGTTCGCGGCGTGCTGGACGGGCGCCGCTACCCGGACTACTCGTTAGAGGAGCGGGAGCATCTGCAAAGGGCCAAATCTGCCTACGCCGCCTACGCCGGACATCTCTGGTTCCGGGAGGGCGACCACGAGACAGGGCTGGACTATATCCGTGCCGAGCTGCGCCGCCATATTCGGGAAACCGGCGTGCGGCCGGTGGTGCTCATCGACTATTTGCAGATCATCGCCCCGGTGGACGTCCATTTTACGGACAAGCAGAATCTGGACCGCTCCGTCTGCGCCCTGAAAAAGCTCAGCCGTGAGGAAGGCTTGACCATCTTCGCCATTTCCTCCTTCAACCGGGAAAATTACAATTTAGAGGTCAGCATGAACGCCTTCAAGGAATCCGGCGGCATCGATTACTCCGCCGATGTCCTCATCGGTCTTCAGGCCCGGGGCGCGGGACGTCCCGGCTTCAGCGTGGACGAGGAAAAGCGCAAGGACCCCCGGGAGCTGGAGCTGAAGATTTTAAAGAACCGCTCCGGAGGTCTGGGCGCGGCGATTCCCTACCGCTATTACCCGGCATTTTCGTGCTTTGAGGAGCAGTAGGACAAAACTCACGTGAGTTCTGTCCGAAAATTGCTCCTTGCGTCCCAACCTGTGCTCCTGTATAGTAATAGTATCTCCAGATTCCCGCCGGTTCAGACCGGCAGAATCAATTTTTAGATTCCTTCCGGTTTTCCGGGGGAGAAGTGAGGTGCACCATGCTTGATTCCACGACTGTCCGCGTTGTTTCCATGCTGGAAAATCCCCATACTGCCGCCCCCACGGCGGACACGAGCTTCCTTTCCAAGGAGGCCACCGCTCCGGCCCGGCGGCTCCACCGTTCCATGACGGGCTATGCCCCTACGCCGCTGGTGGAATTATCCGGTCTTGCCAAACGGGGCGGTGTCCGCTCCGTGCTGGTGAAAGACGAGTCCCCGCGCTTCGGCCTTAACGCCTTTAAGGCGCTGGGCGGGCTGTATGCCCTGTTCCGGGTGGTGTGCCGGGAGCTGGGGCTGGATCACCGCACCGCCACCATGGATACGCTGAAGTCCCCGGAATATCGGGACCGGGTCTCCCGCATGGAGTTCATCACCACCACGGACGGAAACCACGGCCGGGGTGTCTCGTGGGCTGCGGGAATGCTGGGCTGCCGCGCCCATGTGTTCATGCCGAGAGGCTCCGTAGAGGTCCGGGCGCAGGCCATCCGGGAGATCGGCAATGCCGATGTCACCATCACCGACCTGACGTATGACGATGCCGTGCGCTATTCCGCGAAGCTGGCGGAGGAAAACGGCTGGTTCCTGGTACAGGATACCGCGTGGCCCGGCTATGAGGATATCCCCACATGGATCGTGCAGGGCTACACCACCATGCTCTTTGAAGCGCTGGACCAGCTCCGGGACAAAGGCTATGACCGTCCCTCCCATGTGTTTTTGCAGGCCGGTGTCGGCGCAATGGCCGGCGGTGTGCTGGGTGCGCTGCAAAGTGTGTACGGCACGGCGCTGCCCTGCGTCTCCATTGTGGAGCCGGACCATGTGGCCTGCATTTACGAGTCTGTCCAGCAGCAGGACGGTGCGACACATCCTGCCACCGGGGACAATATGACGATCATGGCGGGACTGAACTGCGGCGAGGTCTGTCAAGTTACATGGCCCATTATGCGGGACTATGCCGACTTCTGCTTTGCCTGTGACGATCGTGTAACGGCCCGCGGTATGCGGGTGCTGGCCGCTCCCCGGGACGGTGACCCTCAGGTTATCTCCGGTGAATCCGGCGCGGTGACATCGGGACTGGTCTCTCTGCTGCTTTGCGACCCCGCTTATGCTGCTCTCCGGGATAAGCTGAAGCTGGACGAACACTCCGTTATCCTCCTGTTCAGCACCGAGGGGGACACGGATCCAGCTGGCTGGCGCAATGTGGTCTATAACGGCGCCTACCCTATGGCGGAATAACGCGGACAATTTGGACAAAAAGGGCGGCTCCCACTCCGGGAGCCGCCCTTTGATACCTATTATAATATTTAAGTGTCCGACTTCTCGAACCAGAGGTCCATGTCCACCGGCCCGGTAATGCCGGGGAGCGTGCCTTCCTCGGTGTACTGCCACAGCAGCACACCCCGTTCCAGCGTGGGCGGCTGGCCGTACCCGGCGTACCAGATGGGCCAGTCCGCCAGTGCGTCTAAATCGTACATGGCCCCGGACCAGTGGCCGTTCATGTACACCACGCTGCGAAGTCCCGCAGTTTCCAGTACTTGGCAGAACGCCGCTGCGTTCAGCGTGGCCTGCTGGCCGGTGAGGGCGTCTGTCCGGGCCTCGTCTGCTGTGTAGAACTCCAAATCGTAGGCGACAGGTCCTGTCAATCCCAGCGCTTGTACCCGCTCCAGTGTAAACAGAGCCTCCTCCTCGGCCTCGGCTTCTGTTAAGGCTTGGGAGTAGAAGTAGACGCCCACCTCCAGTCCGGCGGCCTTTGCACCTTGGACATTCTGCAAAAAGCGGCTGTCCTCCACGATGGCCCCGGTGCCGTAGCCCCGGAAGCCCACCCGCACTATGGCAAACTCCGCCCCGGCCTCCCGGACTGCGTTCCAATCAATGTCCCCCTGATAGGAGGAAACATCCACGCCTGTCCGGGCGATAACGTCCCCGGTGGGGTCGGTGTAGTGGTAGAGCGGCCCGGAGGTGTCCAGATACGCCGCCTGCGGCACGATACCCTGTCCTGCTGGGACAGCTTCTGCCCGCAGTGCCGACCAGAGCAGCAGCACTGTCAGCAGCGCCAGTATCGCCACCCAAATTTTGTTTCTCGGCGCGGCCTTTGTCCGCTTGCCGCCGGAATGAGCGCTCATGGCCCCGCCTCCCTTGTTTTCATTCCTGCTTATTGTAGCACAGCGGGGCGGGATTGTGTGAATAAAGTCTGAATGTGTCTCTTTGCGGGGGCAGTGGGGCATAAGTCATACCTATTGTAGAAATTAGAGGTAAAGAGGATGGTAAAAGGGGGAAGAAGGAGGGGCAGAAATTGGTAAAAAGGCCGAAAGGGAAGAAAAAGGAAAAAAGGCGTTGACAAACGGGTTGAAAATGCGTATAATCATAAACTGTTCCGCATGAGGGACGTGCACCTTGTAAATTAAACAACGTGAGAAAAGAAAGCACCAGCGGAGCGAGCTTTTCACGAGGCTCGCGACGAAGTTGTGGGTGAATAGGCCGTAGTCAATTCGGTCGAAAGCAGCAACTATAAAAGAGAAGAAATGAAGTCATGATAAATGGCTCTATGATTGATTTAAGCGGCTACGGTCGTTTAGATACCATATTATAGAGAGTTTGATCCTGGCTCAGGACGAACGCTGGCGGCGTGCTTAACACAT
>OJSE01000963.1_pt1 | contig 40149 bp, 30 predicted proteins | sample 1599351 | NCBI WGS metagenome assembly OJSE01 (sample SAMN04168656, study PRJEB22393) | human gut metagenome | biome: human gut microbiome; feature: stool | host: Homo sapiens | collected 2014-03-17 | reverse complement strand
CTATTCTACCATAAAAAGGTACTTAACAATACAATGAACAAGCTCATTGTATTGCTAATTATCTTTTTATGGCTGAACTGTTACCTTCTTAAATAAATTGAAGATGCTTTCTATTGCTGATATCATGTCAGGGGGAATATATTAGTGATATATCTTGATAATGCGGCGACTACACTTTACAAACCGCAAGCTGTATATGATGCTGTTATGCACGCAATGAAAAATTATGGAAATTCAGGCAGGGGGTATGGAGAGACATCACTTGAAGCATCAAGGTGTATATTTGAAGCAAGAAAGTGCCTTACTGAATTTTTTGGCGGTGACAATACCTCAGGTCTTATATTTACATCAAATGCGACCGAGGCATTAAATACTGTTATTCATGGACTTTTTAATGAGGGTGACACGGTTATTACCACGAATCTTGAACATAATTCAGTGTTAAGACCTCTTTATTATGCCGGTGAAAGAGGAGTTAAGACAGACATTGTATCGTGCAGTGATAATGGGTTTTTTGATGCCAATGATATAGAAGATATGATAACAAAAGCTACAAAAGCAATCATCTGTACTCACGCATCCAACCTTACGGGGAATGTTGTCGATATAAAAAAGATTGGAGAGATTGCAAAAAAACATAATCTTCTTTTTATAGTGGACGCATCACAGACTGCAGGTGTACTGCCTATAAATGTCAGGGATATGAATATAGACATACTCTGTTTTACAGGACATAAAAGCCTTATGGGACCGCAGGGAACAGGTGGGTTTTATATAAGAAACGGTATAGATATAAGACCTTTAAAAAGCGGTGGGACAGGCATAAAAAGTTTTTTAAGACAACAGCCTGAGGAACTTCCTGAACTGCTTGAAGCAGGGACATTAAACAGCCACGGGATAGCAGGGCTTCTTGCCGCTGTAAAGGAGATAAACACTGTTGGAATTGACAAGATATACAATAAAGAAAACAGACTTATGCAGATATTTTATTCGGGTATAAGCAGGGTAAAAGGCGTAAAAGTCTATGGTGATTTCAGACAGGATAAAGTCCGCTGTCCGATAGTTTCATTAAATATAGGAACGGCAGATTCTTCAGAGATAAGTATGCTCCTTGAAGATGAATTTGGAATAGTTACCAGAGCAGGGATTCATTGTGCTCCGCTTATGCACGAATATTTTGGCACAAAAACACAGGGCATGGTAAGATTTAGTTTTTCGTATTATAATACAGAGGAAGAAGTGGCGGCGGCAGCAGATGCAGTAAAAAAAATTGCTAAAAAGGTGGTGGACATATAATTTATTATGGAAGATATAGTTTTTTGTAAAGGCGGCGGATGTACCGCAAAACTTGGAGCAGATGTACTGAAACATATACTTTCAAAAATACCTAAAGGGGAGAAAGATATTTCACTTCTTGTCGGTTATGACAGCAGTGACGATGCAGCAGTATATAGAATATCAGACGATATGGCAATTGTTCAGACACTAGATTTTTTTCCACCGATGGTCGATGATCCGTATATTTTCGGACAGATAGCGGCGGCAAATGCATTAAGTGATGTATATGCGATGGGCGGTGAGGTAAAGACTGCACTAAATATAGTCTGTTTTCCTGAAAAGATGGACTTAAACATTCTTGGAAAGATAATGCAGGGCGGTGCAAAAAAGGTGAATGAAGCAGGTGCCACACTTGCAGGAGGTCATTCTATAGCCGATGACAGTGTAAAATACGGTCTGTCTGTTATGGGACTTGTAAATCCTGACAAAATATATGAAAATAATAAGGCAGAACCGGCTGACATACTCATACTTACAAAAAAACTCGGTGTAGGGCTTGTGTGCAATGCACAGCGTGTCGGACAGGCTTTTAAAGGTTCACTTGATGAAGCAATAGAGTCGATGACTACACTCAATAAAAAAGCGTCTGAGATAAGCAGAAATTATGAAATCCATGCTTGTACTGATGTGACGGGATTTGGATTTTTAGGTCATTTAAACGAGATGATAAATAACAATGTATCGGCGGAGATTGACTCAATATCTATACCTGTTATAAAAGGTGCACTTCATTATGCCGAAGAATTTCTGCTCACGGCAGCAGCACAGCGAAACAGAAATCATGTCGCAGATAATGTGGATTTTTCAGAAAACATAACATTTGCGATGGAAGAGCTGTTATTTGATCCGCAGACATCGGGTGGACTTTTATTTGCCGTAAAGAAAGAAGATGCACTGCCATTTTTAAAAGAATTAAAAAATGAGGGACTTCCGGCGGTGATAGTTGGTCATTTTACGCAAAAAAAAGAAAAAAATATCTATATAAAGTAACAGGAGATTGCGAAACTAATTATATGTTGTATTAATTGTGTGAATATAACAAATACTATAGTTCTAAAGTTAAGGAGAAAAAAGATATTATGATAACAATAAATGCAATGGGTGATACCTGCCCGATACCGGTAGTTAAGACAAAAAAAGCGATTGAGAAACTTGAAAAACCGGATACGATTGAGACTCTTGTCGATAATGAGATTGCTGTTGAAAATCTTAAAAAGATGGCTTCACAGATGGGGTTTGCAGTTTCAGACAGCAAGACAAGTGACTCCGGGTACAGTGTGAAGATAACTATAGATGATATTGATAAAATAAATGACAATAAAATGTCGGCAGCAAATGATAAAGCAACATCAGTTGCCAAAGCAAATTCTATAAAGACAGGTGCGGATGAGATGGTTTCCTGCAATATCAAAAACAGCGGTGAAAAAGTTGTAGTCATCAAGTCTGAATTTATGGGTGAGGGTGATAACGAACTTGGAAAAGTGCTTATCAAAGGTTTTATATATGCACTCTCGCAGCAGGATGAATTGCCTCAGACAATGCTTTTTTATAACGGCGGTGCAAAGATTACAAGTGAAGGCTCTGAGTCGATAGAAGATTTAAAGGCTTTAGAGGAAAAGGGTGTAAAGATATTTACCTGTGGTACCTGTCTCAATTATTACGGACTTACCGAAAAGCTCTGTGTCGGCGAAGCCACAAATATGTATGAAATTACTAAAAAAATGACGGAAGCATCACTTATAGTCTGCCCATAATATTATGTGCGAAAATTGTAAGAGAGAGAGACATACACAGCTTGTGATTTCATTCAAAAATACAACTGCTGCGATGGAAATGGAGAGCAGGGCAAAGAGTGAAAATATTTACGGCAGGATAATACCGCTGCCGTCAAAAATATCGGCAGGGTGTGGTCTTGCTTGGAAGACAGAGCCTGATATGAGAAATGAGACAATAAACTTTATGCAGAAAGAAAAAATTCAGTGGGATGCGGTATATGAACTGGATTTGTTTTAACACTAAAATCATAAGAGAAAGGAAAGAGATATGTTCTATTATAATCAGTATATAAGGGCAAAAAGCCTCGAAGAAGCATATGAACTCTACCAGAAAAGACAAAATTTCATTGTTGGCGGAATGCTTTGGACAAAGATGAAAAATACGACTCTTGGAACAGCGATAGACCTCTGTGAACTGGGGCTTGACGGCATAGAAGAAAATGAAAACGAGTTTCGTATAGGTGCATATGTATCATTAAGGGACATAGAGACAAATGAATCATTAAATAAATATACGGATAATGCCTTTGCCAATTCCGTAAAAGATATAGTCGGTGTCCAGTTTAGAAATGTTGCAACGGTCGGCGGAAGTATATGGGGGCGGTATGGCTTTTCAGATGTTATGACGATATTTAGGGCACTTGGTGCTAAAGTGGAGCTTTTCCATGAGGGTATCATGGAACTTGATGACTTTGTAAAGCTGCCACGCACGGTGAGAGATATACTTGTGTCAGTAATTGTGCCAAAGGAAACCGAAAAGGTAGTTTATCTGAGCCAGAGAAACCAGTCAACAGATTTTCCGGTGCTTACCTGTGCCGTTTCAAAAGGAAAAAGAGGTACTATGGCTGTTATCGGGGCCACTCCATATATGGCTGAGCCTGTATATGACAGTGAAAATATATTATCTGTAACTACAGATGAAAATATTGAAAGATTTGCAGATTATGTGGCAAAAAATATCCGTTTTGGCAGCAATATGCGTGCCAGTGCCGAGTATAGAAAGATAATATGCAATGTTCTTGTAAAAAGGGCATTAAAGACGATAGTATCAGAAAACGAAAAGGAGGAAATCTGCTGATGGAAGTAAAGATTACATTAAATGGAAAAATGATAAAAGATACCGTAGACGCAGATATGCTTCTTATAGATTTTTGCAGGAAACATAAATGTTATTCGGTAAAGAGAGGATGTGAAACAGGAAACTGTGGTCTTTGCACGGTGCTTATGGATGGAAAGCCGATGCTTTCGTGCGGTATTCCTGTCGGCAGGGCAGACGGAAGATGCGTTGATACACTTGAAGGACTGGAGGAAGAAGCTAAAAAATTTACCGGTTATTTTGCAATGCAGGGTGCTGACCAGTGCGGTTTTTGCAATCCGGGATATATAGTTAATATAGTGGCACTTCTCCGTGAAAATCCTGATCCGACTGACGATGAAATACTTGAGTATCTTTCGGGCAATCTGTGCCGTTGCACGGGTTATCAGAGCCAGCTTCGTTCACTCAGAAATTATCTGAACAGCAAAAAGGAAAATGCACCTATGCAGCTTGAAGCAGAAGTTTTTGGGGCAGACATCGGAAAGGAGTGGAAGAATGAGTGAATTTAACCGTGAAAGAAAAGATTATCATGCAGTAGGAAAAAGTATTCCAAAGAAAGACTCATCACAGCTTCTCCTTGGAAAGCCGGTATTTACCGATGACATAACACCATCGGACTGCCTTGTGGTAAAGCTTCTCAGAAGCCCTCATGCTCATGCCTTAGTTGAGGATATAAACACTGATATTGCAATGAAAGTACCGGGGATAGAAGCTGTTTATACATGGAAAGATGTTCCTGACAAGCGTTTCAGCATTGCAGGCCAGACTTTTCCGGAGCCGTCACCGTATGACAGGCTTATACTTGACAGAAGGGTGAGAAGTGTAGGTGATCCTGTTGCGATAGTTGCGGGTGAGAGTGAGAAAGCTGTTGATAAAGCATTAAAACTTATAAAAGTAAAATATCAGGTACTCGAACCTGTACTTGATTTTCACAAGGCACTTGACAATCCCATACTTGTGCATCCGGAGGATAACTGGATGTCATATGGCAATACAGGTGATGTTAAGAGAAATCTTATACACCATGAGGAAGATGAACATGGTGATGTAAATGCAGTATTTAATGACTGTGAGGAGATAATAGAGCATACCTGGCATATAAAGGCGGCACAGCAGGCTTACATGGAAACGATAAGGGCGTACTGTGAGATTGACAGATACGGCAGACTTCATTGCATAAGTTCAACGCAGATAGTTTTTCATATCAGAAGAATACTTGCAAATGCACTCGATATTCCAAAATCGATGGTGCGTGCGGAAAAACCACGCATAGGCGGAGGTTTTGGGGCAAAACAGACAGCCGTATGTGAAGTCTATCCGGCTTTTGTTACATGGATGACAAAAAAGCCGAGCAAACTTATTTACAGCAGAAATGAATGTCAGATAATATCTTCACCCCGCCATGAAATGGAAGTGACGGTTCGTCTTGGTGCAATGAAAGACGGCAGGATAAGAGCGATAGACCTTTATACGCTGTCAAACGGAGGAGCATACGGTGAACACAGCACAACGACCGTTGGACTTTCAGGCCACAAATCACTGCCGCTTTATACGGGCGGATGTGAAGCGACAAAATTTTCATGTGATGTTGTCTACACGAATGTTCAGGCAGCAGGAGCATATAGAGGATATGGTGCAACGCAGGGGATTTTTGCACTCGAATCTGCCGTAAATGAACTTGCGGAAAAACTTCATATGGATCCGGTTGAGATAAGGATGAAAAACATTGTAAGAGAGGGAATGTTCATGCCGGCATACTTTGGCGAGACAGCGAATGCCTGTGCTTTGGATAGGTGTATAGAGCATTGTGCCGCAAATTTCAACTGGGCTGAGAAATATCCGGTCAGGGATATGGGAAACGGCAAAGTCAGGGCAGCAGGAATGGCACTTGCGATGCAGGGGTCGTGCATCTCAAATGTTGATGTGGGTTCATGCACATTAAAACTTTCAGACGATGGAACATATAATATGATGATAGGTGCGGCTGACATGGGAACAGGCTGTGATACCATTCTTTCGCAGATGGCAGCAGAAGTACTAGACTGTGATGCAGATAAAATTTCCGTTTTTGGTGCAGACACAGACGCATCACCTTATGATTCAGGTTCTTATGCTTCATCAACAACTTACATCACGGGAATGGCTACACAAAATGCCGCTTTAAAACTTCGTGAAAACATAATGAAGATAGGTGCAGGGCTTCTCGGCTGTTCTTCTGAAGATGTAGATTTTGATGGCGAGAAAGTTTATATGACGGAAGATGAAAAATCGGTCAGCCTTGCGGATATTGCCACAAAATCACAGGTAAACAATAATATCCCTGTCGATGTGACCGAGACATATTCATCACCTGTATCACCGCCGCCGTATATGGTCGGAATGGTTGAGATAGAGCTTGACAAAGAAACAGGAAGCGTAAAGATACTTGATTATCAGGCGGTTGTCGACTGCGGAATACCGGTAAATCCAAACCTTGCAAGAGTTCAGACAGAGGGCGGTATAGGACAGGGGATAGGCATGGCACTCTATGAAAATGTCACATACAGTGCAGAGGGAAAGATTGCCGAGAACAGCCTTATGCAGTATAAAATTCCAACAAGACTTGATGTGGGAAATATAAATGTTGAGTTTGAAACAAGCTATGAACCGTCAGGACCTTTCGGTGTAAAGTCGATAGGAGAGATAGTTATAAATACCCCTGCACCGGCTCTTGCACACGCAATATACAGGGCAACCGGAGTGTGGCACAGAACGGTTCCGTTCACACCTGAAAAAATCCTTATGGGGATGATTGATCCTGAGTGGAAAGAGATTGACCACCGTATCATATAGTAGTCTGGCGGCTGAGGTGAAAAGTTTCGACGGATTAGTCTATATTGATTGAACAGGGATATAGATAATAGTATTGACACACTTTGCTTATATAAAATTAAGATTGTTTCGCAAATATATAAAATCAAAAAATATGATACACATTATATATATGGCGGCTGGGAACAGCCGCCGTTTTGGAAGTAATAAACTCTTACATATCTGGCAGGGAAAAATGCTTTACAGACATACGCTTGATATGTTATCAGATATTGTAAGCAGCAGAAAAATAAATGAAGATATAGATTATGACATAACACTTACTGTTGTAACACAATACGACAGGATAATAGCTGACCTTGATGGCAGAAAAGATATAAATACCGTGTTTTGCGGTGATAGCAGGCTAGGTGCATCATATACGATAAAAGCAGGGATAAACAGTTTGATGGGCAGGTTGAAAAAAGACGACTGGATTTTGTTTATCGTTGCAGACCAGCCGTATCTTAGCAAAAAGACGATACTTAAATTTATCGAGGCAGCATCGCAAGATAAAAAAAGCGAAGATTACAAAATGCTTTTGGCGAATGGTGAAAAAAATAATGAAGATTATGAAAATATTTTGTCAGAAGAAAAAAACAGCAAAGATTACAAGGTATTTTCAGCAAGATATATGGAAAAAGCAGGCAATCCATGTATGTTCTCCTGTGAACTTATCCCTGAACTGTTGGAGTTAAGCGGTGACAGCGGGGGCAGAAAAGTCGCAAAAAGACATGAATGTTTTTATATAGATGTTGAAGACGAGAAAGAATTGTTTGATATTGACAGCGAAAAAGATATTTATATTTATTCTCAGGATTGATGTTATCAGTCAGTTATACACCAATTAACAGATTTTATAAGATTACATTCATAAGTGTAATAGTTCGGCTTTACATTTCTTAAATTTGCAAACTTGACTTATTGTGCTGTTAGCATATATAATATTTAATAATTACGAGATTAATAGGAGGATTTTGATAATGATCAAGCTTTACGACAACGGTGTATATCTTGTAAACGGTTCTGAAATCGTTGAGGATAATGCACAGGCTTTAGATGCCGTTTTAGCAAAAACAGGCAAAAAAGTCACTAAGGAAGAGGCAGCTAAGGGTACTATGGCTTATGGTATTCTTGAAGCACACAATACTTCAGGCAACATGGAAAATCTTCAGATTAAGTTTGACAAGCTTACTTCGCATGATATTACATTTGTAGGTATCATCCAGACAGCTCGTGCGTCAGGACTTGAAAAGTTTCCTGTACCATATGTTCTCACAAACTGTCACAACAGTCTTTGTGCAGTAGGTGGAACTATCAATGAAGATGACCATATGTTTGGACTTACCTGTGCTAAGAAATATGGTGGAATGTATGTACCACCTCATCAGGCTGTCATACATCAGTTTGCAAGAGAGATGCTTGCAGGTGGCGGAAAGATGCTTCTTGGTTCTGATTCACATACACGCTATGGTGCACTTGGTACAATGGCTATGGGTGAGGGCGGACCAGAGCTTGTAAAACAGCTTTTGAACCGTACATATGATATTCCTATGCCGGGTGTCGTAGCAGTTTATCTTACAGGAAAGCCAAATAAGGGTGTGGGTCCTCAGGATGTGGCTCTTGCCATTATAGGAGCAGTATTTGGAAACGGCTATGTAAACAATAAAGTCATGGAATTTGTTGGTGATGGTGTTGCAAACCTCAGTGCCGATTTTAGAATAGGTATAGATGTTATGACAACGGAAACAACTTGTCTTTCATCAATCTGGACAACAGATGACAAGATAAAGGATTTCTATGATATTCACAAGCGTCCGCAGGACTTTAAGGAACTTAAGCCGGATGCAGTTGCTTATTATGACGGTATGGTATATGTTGACCTCAGCAAGATTAAGCCTATGATAGCAATGCCTTTCCATCCAAGCAATGTCTACACTATTGATGAACTTAACGCAAATCTTATGGATATTCTTGACGATGTTGAGAAGAAAGCACTTGTAAGTCTTGACAATAATAAGGTTAAATACACTCTTAAAGACAAGGTTCACAATGGCAGACTTTATGTAGAGCAGGGTGTCATTGCAGGATGTGCAGGCGGTGGATTTGAAAATATCTGTGATGCCGCTGATATTCTCCGTGGAAAATATATCGGTGCGGATGAGTTCTCTTTAAGTGTTTATCCGTCAAGCCAGCCTGTATTTATGGAACTTGTTAAAAACGGCAGGATTGCAGACCTTATGGAGACAGGTGCTACTATACGTTCGGCATTCTGTGGTCCTTGCTTTGGTGCAGGTGATGTCCCTCCAAACAATGGACTTTCTATCAGACATTCGACAAGAAACTTCCCTAACAGAGAGGGTTCTAAGGTCACAAGCGGTCAGATAGCATCAGTTGCACTTATGGATGCACGTTCTATTGCGGCAACAGCAGCAAACAAGGGATATCTTACATCGGCAGAAAATGTGGATGTAGAGTTCACAAAGCCTAAATACTTCTTTGACAGCACTATTTATGAGAACAGAGTTTACAATGGTGTTGGAAAACCGGATTCTGATGTTGAGATAAAATTTGGTCCAAACATCAAAGACTGGCCTGCAATGTCAGCACTTACCGATGATATTGTTATCAAAGTCGTTTCAGAGATACATGACCCGGTAACTACAACGGATGAGCTTATCCCATCAGGAGAAACTTCATCATTCCGTTCAAATCCTTTGGGACTTGCCGAGTTTACACTTTCCCGTAAAGACCCAGAGTATGTAGGCCGTGCAAAGGCAGTTGCAAAAGCTGAAAAGGCAAGAGTTGCAGGCGAAGATATATTTACAGTATGTCCTGAAGTAAAAGATGTATTTGAAAAGATAAATGCAAAATTTGATGTTAAGCCGGAAAATACACAAATTGGAAGTATGATATATGCCGTTAAGCCTGGTGATGGTTCTGCACGTGAGCAGGCAGCTTCATGTCAGAAAGTTCTCGGTGGTTTTGCAAATATTGCAAAAGAATATGCTACAAAGAGATACCGTTCAAATCTTATCAACTGGGGTATGCTCCCATTTATCTATGATGAGGACGAGCTTCCGTTCAAGAATGGAGACTACATTTTTGTAAAAGATATAAAGAAATCAGTTGAAGACAAGATTGACACTATCAAGGCATATGTTGTCGGTGATGAAATGAAAGAATTTGAGCTTCATCTTGGAAAACTTACAGATGCAGAGCGTGAGATAATCGTTAAGGGATGTCTTATCAATTACTACCGTTCGCAGATGTAATTGTATCTGAGCTATATATTGAAATATAAAGAATGTCTGTGATAAAAGATATTTTGTCACAAATTGATACCATACATTGTCTATAAATGTGTGATATATGACTTTTAGTTTCAATACAGATAAATTTATAAATATTTAAAACTGTCATCCGGGATATATCTGATATATTTTGGATGGCAGTTTGTTATTTAAAAAAACGGAGAATATAAAAGATGAACAATATGAAAGTTAAATTTAAGAGCAGGCTTCTTATAAGTTTTCTCTTAGTCTCGCTTGTATTTTCGGGATGTCAGAATTTATCCGAGATAAGTGATAAATACAGCACTTCATCAGCAGGGTATGAAAGTTCTGTGCAAGACGACAGTTCAGAAAGCAGCAGTAATTCTAAAAATAATGCACTGTCCGGCAAAGGTGGGCTTACACATACCTCGTATAATGGTGAGCCGTACGGAATAATTTCAAATAACAAACCTGATTTTACGAATAAACAAAAGAAAAGCACGCAGATATTTGAAAATTACAGTGAACTTGACAGTCTTGGAAGATGCGGTGCTGCATTTGCCAATATATGTAAGGAACTTATGCCGGCTACAAAACGAACAGGTATCGGTATGATAAAACCGAGCGGCTGGCAGACTGCAAAATATGCAGGTATAGTTGATGGCAATTATCTCTATAACCGTTGCCATCTTATAGGTTTTCAGCTTGCAGGAGAAAATGCAAATGAGAAGAATCTCATTACCGGAACAAGATATATGAATGTGACGGGAATGCTGCCTTTTGAGGATGAAGTCGCAGATTATGTAAAGAGAACAAATAACCATGTTTTATATAGGGTTACTCCGGTATATAAGGGAAACAATCTTGTGGCTGAAGGAGTTAAGATGGAGGGTTACTCTGTTGAAGATAAAGGCAGGGGAGTATGCTTTAATGTCTTTGTGTATAATGTCCAGCCGAAGATAACTATAGATTATGCTACAGGAAAAAGCAGTCTGTCGGGAGATAAGAGCGAAAATAGTTCGGTGTCTGACAGAAAGAACGGTTATTCGTCAGCACGAAAAAAGGTTTCAAAAGTTCAAAGATATATATTAAATACAAATACGAAAAAATTTCATCTGCCATCATGCAGCAGTGTAAATGATACGCTGATAAAAAACAGAAAATCTTTTAAGGGTGATAGGGAAAAACTTATCAAGGAAGGATATGAACCTTGTAAGAGATGCAATCCGTAAGCGGTCTGTTATTTTAAACTTGCGTATTATCCTAAAAAAAGATATAATTAAAACTTAGAAATGTAATGTATTCTTGTAATCTTCTGAACGAAGAATTTCGAGATGGATTTTTGATATGTAATAACATTTTCGCAATACATACAAAGTATGTATGCGTACACGGTGTGTACGACGAGAAAATGGAAACAGTATATCAGAAATCCAGCCGAAATGACTCGTTTTGAGAAGATTCTGAGAGTACATATGTATAAAAAAGGAGAAAATTAATGGCAGCGGCTTCAAATAAAAGAATGACAAAAGAAAAAATTGAGGTCAACGATAAAAATAAAAAAGAAAATGAAAGTGTTTTTGAAAGCAATGCTTCAGGAAAAAGCAGACAGAAAACTTCGAGAGCGGGAGCTTCAAAAAAGGCAGGGCATCAGACAGCCGCAAAAACTACAACCAGAAAGAAAACACCGGTAAAGATAGATATTACACATCAGCGTAAAATTCAGGATGTGACTGAATACAGGGACAGGCTTGCATTTGAGACAGGAATTACACTTATTGTTATAGGAATAGTGGCAGTCTTTTTATATATCAGTTTCTTTGGACTTGGCGGAGTGGTCGGAAGAGTTTTTGGTGGAATTTGCTTTGGATTTTTCGGCTGGGCGGCATGGTTTATTCCTCTGGGGATATTTATAGGTTATATATTTACGATGGTAAACAGGGGTGACAGACGAGTTCCCAGAAAAATGGAAGGCATTATTGGAGCCTTTGTATGTATGCTGGCAATAACTGACCTTTTGACCGGAAAAGAGATTATAACTGAATACTATACTTCAAACCATGTTTTACATCATGGTTATTTTGAGTGCATGAATCTTACACTTCAGGATGTTCTTGAGAGTGGAAAGAGCAGCGGTGGTCTTATTGGAAGATGGATAAGTTCATTATTAACAAAAGTATGTGGTTCTGTCGGAGCGTGTATTTTGCTGTTTGCACTTTTGCTGCTAAGTGTTTTTGTCTTTGAGGGCATTGAGATTATGGCGGCACTTAGAAAAAGAAATGCATACAGAGAAGAAATGGAAAGATTGTATGGAGAAGTAAAAGATGAAATTGATTTTAGTGAGCCGTCATATACCGTGCTTAGAGGAAAAACAGCAATTAGTCCGCTTGGTGAGCGAAGCAGGTGTAAAGAGGAAAAACAGGAAGAAACAGACATACGCAAAAAGTACAGCCATGCAAGTGAAAATAATATAAAAAGCAAGAACAAATTTGATTATGTTGAGAGAGTACGGGAAAATTCAGATAATGTTATGCAGTCGGTTGATCTTAAAATGATGGGAAAGTTTCTTGATGAACAGAAAAAGAAGCAATCCATTAAAGAAAAAACAAAAAAAGAAAATAAAATAAACAAAGCTGCGGATGTAAGTGAGATTATAAAGGACAGTAACGAAACAGAAAGTATAAGTGAAAAAAGCAGTGCAGATACACAAAATCAAAAGAAAGATACGATTTTAAAAAGCGGTAGCACACTTAATGCTGCTGATTTAAAATCATATGAAAAAAAGCCTGATAAAGAACCGATTCCAATATTCAGGGAAGAGATGAACCAGAAATTTGGTAGAGGTTTTGGGAGTAGTTTAAAACAGCAGGATTCTCCAAAAAATGAGACAATAGTAAATGAGAGTACCGCATATGAGAACTCTGCTTTTTCTAAAGATTATAAACCTGAAATAATAAAGGCGGACAAAGAAGAGGAAGAACGCAGGAAAGCGGCAGAAGAAGCGTCGGCAGCTTCTATGCAGGATTTTGAAACTCAAAAATATGACGATACACAAGTAGAAAAGCATTTTAAAGACGAAAACGATAAAGAGACAGTAGTAGACATCGATGATACTGCGGTAGAAAAAACAGAAGTGAATATGAGTGATGCGGCTGAAAAAGATAAAATGGAAGTCGGTGAAAATCTGTATTCATATGATACCACACAGGTAGAAAATCATGATACACAGGCAGAGGCTGAAGCCGAAAATGTGAGTGCAGAGGAAAATAACGATGGCGATGATAATTATAATGATAATGCACTGTTTATAGAACCGAAAGAAGCGGTTTCTTATAAAAAGCCTGAAAGAGCTGATAAACACGGAAAGTTTGGCGGTGATGACTATGTTTCGGCATCAGAGTCATTTAATGCACTGAACAAGACAAAGGTGGAAGAACCTGTTATAGAGAGGGCATATGCATTTCCGCCGATAGAGCTGCTCGGTGAGCCGGTACACAATAATGATTCATTAAGTGACACTGAACTTAGAGAGACTGCTCAAAAATTACAGGATACATTAAAAAGTTTTAATGTTGATGTAAAAATGGGTGCTGTTACCTGTGGGCCTACAGTAACGAGATATGAGCTTTTACCTGAACAGGGTGTGAGAGTAAACAAGATTACCAAGCTCACTGATGATATAAAGTTAAGCCTTGCGGCACAGAGCATCCGTATAGAAGCACCTATACCGGGCAAATCGGCAGTTGGCATCGAGGTTCCAAATCCTACACCAAGTTCTGTTTATTTCAGGGAACTTCTTGAGGGAGAGGCATTTGAAAAAGCTAAGTCACCGCTGACTTTTGCGGTAGGTAAGGATATATCAGGAAAACTTATCCTTACAGATATAGGTAAAATGCCGCATCTTCTTATTGCGGGTGCAACCGGTTCCGGAAAATCAGTCTGCATAAATACGCTTATAATGAGTATTTTATATAAATCCGATCCAAATGATGTCAAACTTATAATGATAGATCCTAAGGTTGTTGAACTTAGCGTATATAATGGAATCCCTCATCTTATGTGTCCGGTAGTGACGGATGCAAAAGAGGCAGCCGCAACGCTTAACTGGGCAGTTAGGGAGATGAGTGACAGATATAATAAATTTACGGAGCTTGGTGTGAGAAATATTGCAGGATATAATGATAAGATAAAGAAAGTTGAAAATCCTGAAAAGGCGGGCTTTGCAAAGATGCCGTACATAGTTGTTATAGTTGACGAGTTTGCCGACCTTATGATGGTTGCATCAAAAGATGTTGAAGATGCAGTATGCCGTCTTGCACAGCTTGCCAGAGCCGCAGGTATTCATCTGGTGCTCGCAACACAGCGTCCGTCAGTAAATGTTATAACAGGTACGATTAAGGCAAATATACCGTCGAGAATAGCATTTTCGGTATCATCAGCTATAGATTCAAGAACAATACTTGACAGGGGTGGTGCGGAAAAACTGCTTGGAAAAGGTGATATGCTTTTCTTCCCATCGGGTTATTCAGAACCTATCAGAGTGCAGGGAGCATTTGTCACGGATGAGGAAGTCAGTGATGTAGTCGAGTTCCTTAAAAATAACAATGAAGAACCTCAGTATAACGACAAGGTTACTGAAATTGTTGAGGATGAAACAAATGATTCAAAAGACTCTGACAGGGATTCAAAATCTGACAGAGATGAATATTTTGAGGAGGCGGGCAGATTTGTCATAGAGTCTGACAGAGCTGCTGCCGGACAGCTTCAGAGAAAATTTTCAATTGGATTTAACAGGGCAGGAAGGATAATAGACCAGCTTCATGATGCGGGAGTTGTAGGTCCGGCAGAGGGAACAAAACCCCGTAAGGTGCTTATGAGCAAAAATGAATTTGAAATGATGCTTGGCAATGCACCGGAGCCGGTATCTGACGAGGAGATAGATGCTATCTCGGAAAAATTCGGACAGGACTCGGAGAGATTTGTGCAGCAGTAAAGCAAACAGCTATTTATTATAATACAGTTTAGAAAAGAGGAAAAAATGGGAAACAACATAAATGATGGATATGCAGACAGTAACAGGTTTTCGGATAAAGCACTGCTTATCTATAATGATTTTTTGCAAAGTGGCAAATTTCTAACGCATTATAAATGGCTTAAAAACGCCGCCGAGACTTACGATATAAAGCTTGAACTCATGGGAAATTCCGAATTTCTGTGTTCGTATGGAACTTCTTTTGACAAAGAGCTTATCGAAACTCTTGGAAAATACAGGTTTATCCTTTTCTGGGATAAAGACATAAGACTTGGAAAGAAGTTTACGAACATATGCAAAAAGATTAACATTCCTATTTATAACAATATCCGTGCGATAGCTGACTGTGATGATAAATCCGCAACATATGAAAAGATAGGGCAGTGGAATGACTGCCACGATACTTTGGAGCAGATAAAAATGATTCCGACGATAGTTGCACCTATGACATACGAAAATATAGGATATACGGACATGAATTTTTTGGATAAAGTTGCTGAAAAGTTTGGTTTTCCGCTTGTGATAAAAGAATGTTTTGGTTCATTTGGTATGCAGGTATATATGGCTCATGATATGGACGAACTTAAAAAGAGAGTCAGTGATATAGGCGGAAAACCTATGATATTTCAGAAGTTTATAGAAAAAAGCAGTGGATTTGATGTAAGACTTCAGGTCGTAGGTGATGAAGTGGTGGCTGCAATGTTCCGATATACAGATGATGGAGATTTCAGAGCCAATATAACGCATGGCGGTAAGATGAAAAGTTATGAACCGGATGCAAGTGAGATAAAGCTTGCAACTGATACTGTAAAGGCATTAGGACTTGATTTTGCCGGAGTTGACCTATTGTTTTCAAATGGTGCAGATATGCCTGCCGATACGGTATGTGAGGTAAACTCAAATGCTCATTTTAAAAATATATTTGAGTGCACAGGCGTAAATGTTGCTGATGAAATAATGAAATATATAATGTCACACTGAAAATGCACATAAAAACATAGGTTTGAGAGAGTTTTTGATAAATATTACATTTATAATTAGAAATTAAAATTGTTTATATAAACAGAATGGAGAACAAGTGAAAACAGCATATATTATTTATTATGATAAAGAAGCTCAGAAAAACAGCGGTTTTATAGAAATGCTTATGACAGAGTTTTTCAAATATGATATAGTTTTAGAATATGTATCTTACGAAGTCACGGCTGCAATGTCCGGCGATGTGTTTAAAAACAGTTTTAATGATGCTGTTTTTGTTATAAACCGCACAAGGGAGTACAGGCTAAGCAAAAGATTTGAAGATATAGATATAAAAGTTTTTCATTCCTCTAAGATAACTGAACTTGGGAATAACAAATACAAAACTTACCGTTATCTGAAAGATTATTTTAAAAGAAAAGGTTTTGAACCGGAAAATCAAAAAGAATGGATAGCAGATACGGTTTTTGTAAAAGCCGATGAGCTAAAACAGACAATAGATAAATACAACGGAAATGATTTTGTGATTAAATCTGTTGACGGACACGGCGGCAGTGAAGTTTTTCTGTTGGAAAGTTGTGTATATGAAAAGCTTAAGGGACATGACTGCATTTTGCAAAAACGCATAGACAGTGACAGCAACGATATAAGGGTTTATATACTATTTGGCGAGATATATGCGGCAGTATTAAGACATGGAAAAGACGGTTTCAAGTCAAATTTTTCTCTTGGTGGAAGTGTCTCAGAATATTTCCCGGATGAAAAACAGCGTAATTTTATCGAAAATTTTATTGAAGCTTTCGGAAAGGATGAGCTTAAAATGGCAGGAATAGATTTTATACTTACAAGAGACGGCAGACTTGTTTTTAATGAACTGGAAGAAATGGTCGGTTCACGAATGTTGTATAATTGTTCAAAACATGATATAGTAAAAGAATATGTAGAACTTGTACAACGAAAATTAAATCTTTAATAATTGATACTTCATGCTCAATGTATCAGAAATTTAATTTCTATTGTACTGATTTCAAAAAATGAAGTAAATATTCTGCGATAATTACAGAATATTTAAGAGACAAAAATTATTTACAAATAAAATTGCAATATCTTATAAAATACGATGCTTATGGTATCAGTGTATTTTATGTGAAGACTATGCAGGAAAGAGGTTACAGGATGAAAAGTGATATTGAAATCGCACAGGAAGCGGAACTTATTCATATTCGCGAGGTTGCAAAACAGCTTGGGATTGCAGAAGATGACTTAGAGCTTTATGGCAAATACAAAGCAAAAATTTCAGATGAGCTTTGGGAACAGGTAAAAGACAGGGAGGACGGTAAGCTTGTTCTTGTCACAGCCATAAATCCGACACCGGCAGGTGAGGGAAAGACAACAACATCTGTAGGTATCGGTCAGGCTATGGCAAAGCTTGGAAAGAAAGCAGCTATTGCACTTCGTGAGCCATCACTTGGACCATGTTTTGGTATAAAAGGCGGGGCAGCCGGTGGTGGATATGCACAGGTTGTACCTATGGAAGACTTAAATCTTCATTTTACTGGAGATTTTCATGCGATAACATCGGCAAACAATCTTTTGGCAGCTATGCTTGATAATCATATCAAACAGGGCAATAAACTCGGGATTGATACAAACCAGGTAGTATGGAAACGCTGTATGGATATGAATGACCGTGTTCTCAGAAATATTGTGGTAGGACTTGGAAGACCGGTGGACGGTGTTGTTAGAGAAGACCACTTTATCATATCTGTTGCTTCAGAGATTATGGCTATACTCTGTCTTGCCGACAATATGAAAGATTTAAAAGACAGGCTTGGCAGAATGATAGTTGCATACAATTATGAGGGAAAGCCTGTTACTGCGTCTGAGTTAAATGCAGTCGGAGCTATGGCGGCACTTTTAAAAGATGCCATCAAACCAAATATGGTTCAGACATTGGAGCATACACCTGCATTTGTGCATGGAGGACCTTTTGCAAATATAGCACACGGATGTAACAGCGTGCGTGCAACAAAGACAGCACTTAAACTTGCAGACTATACTATTACTGAGGCAGGTTTTGGTGCGGACCTCGGTGCAGAAAAATTCTTCGACATAAAATGCCGCATGGCAGGTCTTAAACCTGATGCAGTTGTACTCGTGGCAACAGTAAGAGCATTAAAATATAATGGCGGAGTACCAAAAGATAAACTTTCAGAAGAAAATCTTGACGCATTGAAGAAAGGTATCGTAAACCTTGAAAAACATATTGAAAATGTTGCTAAATTTGGAGTTCCTTGCGTTGTTACACTCAACAGATTTGTGACGGATTCAGATGCTGAACTTGAATATGTAAAGAATTTCTGTGAGGAGCGAAATTGTGACTTCGCACTCTCAGAAGTATGGGAGAAAGGCGGAGAAGGCGGAGTTGAACTTTGCAAGAAGATTATCAACACACTTGAGACAAAAGAAAGCCATTTCAAACCACTCTATGATATAAATCTTTCTATCAGAGAAAAGATTGAGACTATTGCAAAAGAGATTTACGGTGCTGCAAGTGTTACCTATGACGCAGCCGCTGCAAAATCCATTGACAGACTTGAAGAACTCGGTTATGGAAATACACCTATCTGTATGGCAAAAAACCAGTATTCATTATCTGATGATGCAAAGAAGCTTGGAAGACCTGAAAACTTCAATATAAATATCCGTGAGGTTTATGTCTCAGCCGGTGCAGGTTTTGTCGTTGCAATCACGGGAACTGTCATGACAATGCCGGGACTTCCGCTTCATCCGGCCGCTGAGAGGATAGATGTAAATGATGATGGAGTTATTATCGGATTATCATAAGTCTGACAATGTTTAGACACAATAAAAATGTATGATATATGAAAAACAAAATAACAAAATTGTCAAATTTCAAAAAGGTTACTATTATACAGCTATGTATGTGGTAACGAAAGACGAAAAGGAGTGCAGGTCTTTTAGAACTGCACTCCTTGAGTTTATCATAGGGAGGTTTTAGATGAAGTTTATCATTTATATAAAAGAAAGGACCGGTTTATTTTTGATGCTTATGGTAATCGGTGTAATCCTTTCTTACAGTGGAACGGAACACGCATCGGCACAGAATGTATATGTTGATGACCAGGGCTTTTATTATACGGAAAATACGGATGGAACATTTAATGTTGCGGCATATCAGGGAGAGGGAGGTTCGGTGACTATACCTGAGCGTCTTAATGATGGACAGGTTGTTTCGATTCTTGATGGAGTGTTTTATAAGAATTCTACTATTACAAATATTTATATTCCGGATACGATAACAACCATAGGAATAGATGCATTTGGTTATTGTACTAAATTAAAAAGTGTAAGACTTCCGCAAAAACTCACTGCCATTCCTATGGAGTGTTTTGTTTATTGCTCTTCATTGACAAAAATCACGCTGCCGTCATCATGCAGCCAGATAGGATATAATGCATTTTCAGCCTGCAAAAATCTTTATCAGGTAAATGTGACAAAAAATGTTAAGTCGATAACATCTTCATCATTTACTGATTGCAATAAAAAAAGACTTACGATAGTTGCACCTAAAAATTCATATGCGGTAAAATATGCAAAAAAATACAGTATAATGACAACCACTTCAAAGGCTACAAAGCTTTCAAATAAAAGTAAGAGTATGATAGCAAAAGAAAAGTTTCAGCTTTATTTGTATAATCCGTCAAAGAGTATAAAATGGAAAAGTAATCACTCGTCGATTGCATCTGTAAACAGCAGCGGAAAGATTACCGCAAAAAAGAATGGAAAGGTTACCATAACTGCGATTTGCAATGGTAAAAGTTACAGTTGTAAGATTACGGTTAAAGCTAAAACAAACAGTTCAACATTGCGTGTCATATATAAGCAGTATGTAAAACCGGGCATGAGTGATTATGAAAAGGTAGCTGCCGCACACAAATGGCTTATACAAAATGTTAAGTATGACAAAAGACTTTATACCACCGGAAAAGTCCCTTATGTAAGCCATACGGCAAAAGGTGCGTTTAAATACGGAGTAGCAGTTTGTGATGGTTATTCAAAGGCATTTATGACGATTATGGAGCATTATAATATTCCGTGCATGATGGTAACCGGAGGTCAGCACGCATGGAATCTCGTCAAGATAAAAAATAAATGGTATCATGTTGACTGTACCTATGATGATCCTATTGTAAACTGGAGTTTTAATAATACTCATGTATATAAGACATATTTTTTGAAAACAGATGCGTATATGGCAAAGGACCATACATGGCTTAAAAAGTATTTTCCTAAGGCAAAATCTACATCAGTTGATAAAAATTATAGGACAAAATAGATTTTTAATAGTATGTTAGCTGTTATTGAAGCATATCAGGAGTGGGACAAGCTGCTTTACTGACAGCGAAAAAAACACCCCAAAAAGCATTGTTTATATGTAATGTTTTTTGGGGTGTTTTAATAAAAATATGTTTTTAATAATACTACCTGTATAATGTGATAATAAGCACATAAATGTGGTGCAGTATTAAGAGTATCTAATTAGTTTCCTTTAAATTTGGACTCGCAGTAAACACATCTGTATATTCTGTGTTCACGGTTTGTAAGCTTAAATTTGTGTGGAAGTTCCTGCTCTATGGATGTTATGCAGCGTGGGTTTTTACATTTTATTATGTTTGTTACCGTTTCCGGTAATTCAAGCAAATGCTTTCCGACTATTTTATTATCTTTTATAATATTGATGGTAATCTTATGGTCAAGAACTCCTAATACATTCAGGTCTATATTGAGATTACCCTCAATTTTGATTATGTCTTTTTTGCCCATTTTATTGCTTTTGGCATTTTTAATGATAGCAACCTGGCAGTCCATTTTTTCGAGATTGAGATATTCATATATCTTCATGGCTCCGCCCGGCTGTATATGGTCTATAACGATTCCTTCTTTTAAACCGCTGATATTAAGCATGGTATAATTCCCCTTTCTTTATTTTCTGATATGGCTTAGCATTTATCTTTAAGACCGAGCAATGTAATGATAAGTGCCATTCTTGCATATACTCCATAGTGAACCTGTTCAAAATAAACAGCTCTCGGATCATCATCGACATCAGTAGATATTTCGTTTACACGCGGGAGAGGATGGAGAACATACATATCATCCCTTGCCAGTTTCATTTTTTCACGGTCAAGTATGAAGCTGTCTTTTAATCGTATGTAATCTTCCTCGTTGAAGAAGCGTTCACGCTGAACCCTTGTCATGTAGAGAATATCAAGTTCAGGCATATATTTTTCAAGCTCATTAGTCTCTATATATTCAATATTCTTTGCGTCTAAGACTTCCTGTCTGAGATAATCAGGTATCTTCAGTTCGTTTGGAGATATGAGAATAAAGCGTACATTTTCATATCTTACCATTGCATTGATAAGAGAGTGTACCGTACGGCCAAACTTAAGATCTCCGCACATACCTATAGTCATATTGTCAAGACGACCTTTGAGGGATTTGATAGTAAGAAGATCTGTAAGTGTCTGGGTCGGATGATTGTGACCGCCGTCACCTGCGTTTATAACAGGAATTTTAGAGTACATTGATGCAACTGTAGGTGCACCCTCTTTAGGATGGCGCATGGCACATATGTCGGCAAATGACGAAATAACTCTGATAGTATCTGCGACACTCTCTCCTTTTGACGCTGAGCTTGAATCAGCCGAAGAAAAACCAAGTACCTTACCACCGAGATTAAGCATTGCTGATTCAAAACTAAGACGGGTTCTTGTACTTGGTTCGTAAAATAAAGTGGCTAATTTCTTTCCATCACATACATGGGAATATTTTTCAGGATTCTGCATAATAGCTTGTCCTAAGGATAAAATTTCATCTAATTCTTCAATAGATAGATCAAGTGGACTTATTAAATGTCTCATGGTTACCCCCTATAAAATGTATTTTTCTAATTTTACTACAATGATTAAAAGTATTCAATAGTGATAAATAAAAAAATGAAAAAAATTGTAACAGTTCAGCCATAAAAATTGAATTTAATTTATTGAAATGGGAAATCTTATCAATAGCAGATATTGATTTATCAGAATGGTTAGTGTAAGCTAACTATCGAAAAGACTTGTATCAGGCGTACATGAATATAAGTCGGTGTTTTAGTTGGTAAAGTCGTTGCGTGCAGATGGTTCAATATCTGCTGTAATATATTTGCGGTATCAATTATATTCTGTTACAAACTAATAGCTATAGTACGCAGAAAAGAGGTAATGATGACATATTTAGAGATTGAAAAGGTAGTAGGCAGAGAAATTCTTGATTCAAGAGGAAATCCGACAGTTGAGGCAGAGGTTCATCTTATTGATGGAACAGTAGGCAGGGGAACAGCACCGTCCGGGGCATCGACAGGTGAATTTGAGGCACTTGAATTAAGAGACGGAGATAAAGAAAGATATTTAGGCAAAGGTGTCACAAAGGCGGTAGCAAATATTAACACAACAATTAATGATGTGCTTGCCGGGATGGACGCATCAGATATTTATGCCGTTGATGCCGCAATGATAAAGGCTGACGGAACAAAGGGAAAGACAAAACTTGGTGCAAATGCTATTTTGGCGGTATCTATCGCCTGCTGCCGTGCGGCAAGCACAGCACTTGAAATTCCTCTCTACAGATTTTTAGGTGGAATTTCAGGAAATAAACTTCCGGTTCCTATGATGAACATCGTAAACGGCGGCTGCCATGCACTTTCGTCAGGACTTGATGTTCAGGAATTTATGATAATGCCTGTCGGAGCACCTTCATTTAAAGAGTGTCTCCGCTGGTGTGCAGAGGTATTTCATGCGTTAGCAGCTATCCTTAAGGAGAGAGGACTTGCAACTTCAGTAGGTGATGAGGGAGGATTTGCTCCTGCTCTTAAATCTGATGAGGAAGCTATCGAGACTATTCTTGAAGCCGTTAAAAAAGCTGGTTATGAACCTGGAAAAGATTTCCGCATCGCAATGGATGCCGCTTCATCTGAGTGGAAAACAGGTACAGTCGGAGAATATAAACTTCCAAAGGCTGGAACTGTCTATACATCTGAACAGCTTATTGAGCATTGGAAATCTCTTGTAGAAAAATATCCTATTATCTCAATCGAGGATGCACTTGACGAAGAAGACTGGGAAGGCTGGCAGAAACTCACAAAAGAACTTGGTGACAAGGTTCAGCTTGTCGGTGATGACCTTTTTGTCACAAACACTGAAAGACTTTCAAAAGGTATTCAACTCGGCTGCGGAAATTCAATCCTTATCAAGCTAAATCAGATTGGTTCTGTTTCAGAGACGCTTGAAGCGATTAAGATGGCTCACAAGGCAGGATATACGGCTATAAGTTCACATCGTTCAGGTGAGACTGCCGACACGACTATTGCAGACCTTGCCGTGGCTTTAAATACCTGCCAGATAAAGACAGGTGCTCCAAGCAGAAGTGAGCGTGTCGCTAAGTATAACCAGCTTCTCCGTATTGAAGAAGAACTCGGCGAGAGTGCGGTATATCCGGGAATGGATGCGTTTAATGTAAAATAAAATGTAGTGTTTCCGTCATAAAAAGTGGCTGGAAATACAATAAACTTATATAAATCAAAATCCACTCTTGAAAAAACAAAATAAAAGTAATAAGATAGGCAGGGGCAAAAAGTTGATTTTTGCTCTTGTTTGTCTTTGTATAGAAAAAATGAAGGATAAAAACTTGTATTTTCGGATAATTAAGTGTTGATTTTATATATTTTGAAAGGATTTTGATAAAAATGAGTAGTGTTACAGTTAATAAAAATAAACAGATGGATATGTTAAATGGAAGTCTGACGGATAAGATACTTATATTTGCGATACCTATAGCACTTAGCAGTATATTACAGCAGATGTTCAATGCCGTTGATGTGGCGGTGGTCGGAAGATTTGCGAGTAGTACGGCACAGGCGGCAGTCGGCGGAAACGGAGCACTTATAAATCTGCTGTTAAATCTTTTTATAGGGATTTCAGTCGGTGCAAATGTTGTCATTGCAAAATACATAGGACAGGGCAGGACTAACAGGATAAAAGGTGCGGTGCATACGGCAATGCTCATTGCATTTTTTAGCGGTATCATATTGCTTGTACTTGGTATCTCAGTTGCAAAGCCGATACTTGAGCTTATGGGAACACCTTACGATGTTATAGACCAGGCGGTGCTTTATCTGAGGATATATTTTGCAGGAATGCCGTTTATAATGGTTTATAACTTTGGGGCTTCAATATTAAGAAGTATCGGGGATACCAAAAGACCGCTTATCTGTCTTGTTGTTGCAGGAGTGACAAATGCCGCAATAAACCTTATACTGGTAATCGTTTTTCACATGGGTGTTGCAGGTGTAGGTATAGGAACTGTTGTTTCAAATATGATAAGTTCTTCTATGATCGTCTATTTCCTCATAAAAGAAAAAGACCCTATAAAACTTTATCCGAGAGAACTTAAGATACATAAGATAGAACTTATAAGAATGTTAAAGATTGGTGTACCGGCTGGACTTCAGTCAATGGTATTTTCATTTGCAAATGTGTTTATACAGGCAGAGTTAAACAAATACGGTTCAGATGCGGTTGCGGGTTCGGCAGCAGGTCTTAATTACGAATATATAGCGTACTTTATGATTTCGGCTTTCAATCAGGCAACGATGACATTTACAAGCCAGAACTTTGGGGCGAAAAAATATGACAGGTGCAAGAAAATATACAAAATAACAATGACACTTGCGGTAGCCGTCACCATAATAATGTGCGGATGTTTTCTGTTGTGGAAAGGATTTTTTATAGGGATATTCACATCAGAGCCCAAAGTAGCACATTATGCGTCAGTAAGAATGATGCGTCTTTTAAGCTTTTATTTCCTTATCCCTACATATGAGATAGCAGGTTCAACATTAAGAGGAATGGGATACTCTATGACACCTGCTGTTATAACGGTGTTTGGAACATGTGTTTTCAGACTTGCATGGATTTATACCGTGTGCAGAAAGTTTAAAGGTTTTGAAGTCCTGATGAATGTTTATCCGGTTTCATGGGTTATAACAGGCTCACTGGTGCTTTTGAGTTATTATGTCATAAGAAGAAAGGTATTTAACAACAATAATGCAGGATAATAACTCAGATTTAGCGGTATTTCAGATATTCAATAAATTTCTTTGTTGCAAGTGATGCGTTTTTGCTGCTTTTTAGTGCAAGACCTATCTGTCTTTTTGCCGGGACATTAAGAGGTCTTGTCACGATATTAAAAGGTTTTTTTTGCAATATAAGCTCAGGCAGGATACTTACACCGAGTCCATGTTCGACCATTGACATGATGGCATAGTCATCCCATGTCGTAAATTGTGTATTCGGTGTAATATTATTTTCCTTAAAGATTTCAGAGATTTCAGTGTTTTTATCTTTTTCAAGCAGCATAAAAGGTTCCTTAGAAAGTTCTTTCAAAGTAACTTTTTCATATTTTAGAAGTGGATGTTTATTTGGCAGTATCGCAAGAAAAGCATCCTCCTCAAGAAAAATTGTTTCGATTCCAGGAGAAGCGGGCAGACAGATAAAACCGCAATCGACACGACCGTCTGTTATCCAGCTCTCTATCTCATCGTAATCACCGATAAGAAGTTCATATTCAATATTCGGATAATCCTTTTTAAATTCCATTATGATATTTGGAAGCCAGTAGGTCGCGACACTTGAGAAGGTACCTATTCTTATAATGCCTGATGAGAGGTCATTTAAGTTGTCGGCTTCCATCTGTAATCTGTCAAAATCATCACACAGTTTCTTGGCAAAAGGAAGAAGTCTTAATCCGTCAGATGTAGGTTTTACACCGGAATGGTCTCTTTCAAGTAAACACATATTCCACTCCTTTTCAAGGTCCCCAATCATTCTGCTGATGCCCGACTGGGAATAATTTAAAATTTCCGATGCTTTAGTAAAACTTCCATATTCAACTGTTTTGACAAATGACATATATTTCTGAATGTTCATTTCCATAATGGTATTTCTCCGTTCGTATTTATTTAACACTATCAATAAAGCAGCAGAGTGAATTGCCAATATCCGCCTGACTATAAGTCACTCACACCGCAGATGTGAACAGTAACACTTTTTATCATAGATAAATATATATTTTGGAGATAATGCTTGTCAAGTCTTCATCTAGATGATATAGACTTGACATATCAAAAAAATGGTGTATTATATAAAATGCAACTTGGTTGCAAATGCAAATAAATTGCAAATTTAAAATTAAGGAGTAAAAGATTATGTTTGAAGTAATAGAAGATACACTTATCGATGGTGTGAAACTTGTACCGTTTTTATTTATCACATATCTTTTTATGGAAATTCTTGAACATAAAATGAATAATAATCTCAAAGAAAAGATTGCGAAAGCCGGAAAGACCGGTCCCGTATGGGGAGGCATTTTAGGTGTGATACCACAGTGCGGATTTTCAACAGCGGCGGCGAGTCTTTATTCGGGAGGTATCATAACAGTCGGAACGCTTATTGCCGTATTTATGTCAACCTCTGATGAGATGTTACCTATACTTATATCGAGAGAAGTATCAGTCACAACAATATTGAGAATATTAGGTACAAAAGTGGTTATTGCAGTAATCTCAGGCCTTGTGGCAGAATATTTTTATATAAAAATATTTATGAAAAAAGAAAGAGAACCGGATATTCATATAGTATGTGAGGAAGAACACTGCCACTGTGAAGATGGTTCGTTTATTTCGGCTGTAAAGCATACTGTTAAGATTGCAATATATATTATCCTTATTTCATTTGTGTTAAATCTGATAACACATTTCTGGGGGATTGAAAATATTAAAGGACTTTTTTCGGCAATGCCAATGTTAGAACAGTTTTTGTCTGCCCTTGTCGGTCTTATACCAAACTGTGCTTCGTCTGTCGTAATAACTGAATTTTATCTTGACGGAGTTATAAGTGCAGGTGCGATGATGGCAGGACTTCTTGTAAATGCAGGAGTCGGTATGCTGGTGCTTTTTAGATTGAACAGGCATATAAAACAAAATCTTAGTATAATAGGAGTGATGTATATTCTCGGAGTATTCTGGGGAGTTTTCATACAGATTTTTGGAATAACATTCTGACATCTTTATTATGAACTTTTTATACAGAGGATAGTGTGAAAAATCCATATATGCAGGATTTTAGCGTGGATAATCCGATTTTTCACACTCAAGATTTGTGTCTGCACACACTTGACACAAACTTGATATGCACAAAAATGCGTGTGCAGAAATGAGGATTAATATGCAGGGATATTCAACACCAAGCAGAAAAAGAATATTAGAGTATCTTGAAAAAAATAAAAACAGAACAGTCACGGCGGCTGATATAGAAAATTATCTTATCGAAAAAGAATGTGCCGTAAATAAGACAACAATTTACAGATTTTTAGACAAACTGATAATCGAAAAAAAGATAGTAAAATATGCTGCCGAAAAAGGAAAAAAGGCTACATTCCAGTATATTGAGGACGGACACCATTGCGAGGAACATCTGCATCTTCAATGTATAAAATGCGGCAGGATATTTCATCTTGAATGTGAGTTTATGGACGAGATAGCTGCACACATACAGAGTGAACACGGATTTTTTATAGAATGTAAAAGGTCGATAATATATGGAACCTGCAGAGAGTGTGCTAATGCTCAGCCGTAGGTGTGAACAAGCGTTGTGAGTATGCTTTACATTGGAACGGTTCAATGATAAAATATATTTAACGCTGTCAGGAAAGTGCCACACTTTTATTGTGCACATCAGCATGACTTACATTTTAGAGTATCGGAGGAACAGACTTATGAAGAAATTTGAACAGTTTAAAAGTACATATGAGTCTATTGTGCGAAATAATAAAATTGGTGATTTTTCAGAAGTATATGTTTCTGCCATAACATCTGATTTTGACAGGCTGTTTGAGCTTGCATGGAAAACAATGAAAGAATATATGTATAAAAATTTAGGGATGCAGGCGGCAAAAACAGGCTCCCCAAAGGAAATCTTAAGTCTGGCTCACAATCAGGGGATAATAAAAGATGGTGCCGTCTGGCTTGAGATGCTGCAAAACAGAAATGATGATGCCCATATATACAGATTGTCGGTTGCCGTAATATATAAAAGCAAGATAGAAGAAGTATATCTGGGATATATGAAAGAACTTATAGATTATTTTAAAGATGTAATACCTGACGAACAGATACAGGCAGCAAAAGTGTCGGAGGAGTTGCTTGAAGAATCAAAAATAAAAGGTGTTCCATTATGGGAGTTAGCCGTAAAAGAAGCAAAAAAACAGGATGTGTCTGTTGATTATATTGTCGAGCATTGGAAAAAGCCATAAGTTAAATAAAGTGTTATTATCTGTACTTAAGTATGAGCAGTAATGACAAATTGGAGGTTAAAAATGTCGTTAGAAGATGTTGATTTAGAAGCAGGGATATTATCGGATTTACAAAAACTGGCGGCAAAGTTTCATTTGAAAGAACTTATTATTTTTGGTTCAAGGGCTGATGGAACTGCGAGTGATGTTTCGGATGTTGACCTTGCCGTAAAAGGCTATGGTTCGCCGATGGTGCGGGCAGACTTTGAGGAAGCGGTTAAAAATCTGCCGGTATTACTTATGTTTGATATTGTTGATTATGACAGTATATTAGTCAGTGATGTTTTGCGAAAAGAAATAGATGAAAAAGGGATATTATTGTATCAAAATACATTTTAGATAGATCAGGAGGAAAACAACAATGAATTTTTATATGCCTACACAGGTGTTTCAGGAAAAAAATGCAGTAAAGAACAATGGTGCAAAGATTGCATCGTTTGGTAAGAAAGCACTTATAGTAACAGGTAAGTCATCATCAAAAAAGAATCATTCACTTCAGGATGTTATAGATGTACTTAACGAAAATGCAACGGAGTATGTTATATTTGATGAAGTTCCACAAAATCCGTCTGTTGAGCTTATAATGAAAGCAAGCGAGTTCGGAAGAAATGAGGGGGCAGACTTTGTTATCGGAATAGGCGGCGGTTCGCCGATGGATTCTGCAAAGGCGATAGCACTTATGATACAGAACAGGGATACGACAGAGGAAGTGCTTTACCAGAATTTAGAACTGCGTGCGATTCCGGTTGTTGAAATTCCTACAACCTGCGGAACAGGTTCAGAAGTTACACCGTATGCGATACTTACAAGACATGACAAAAACACAAAACAGAGTATCAGCCATAAGATTTATCCGGAACTTGCCTGCATAGACCCTGAATATCTTGCGGCAGCACCGGAAAGTGTTATTAAAAATACTGCTGTAGATGCCCTCGGTCATATGGTGGAAAGTTATTTTAACTCAAAGGCAACTGATTTCAGCAAAATGCTCTGTCAGTATGGAATTTCAGTATGGGCAGAAAATATTCCGGTACTTCTCGGCGAGGAGGCAGACTTTGAAGCATATGATTCGCTTATGCTCGCATCATGTCTCGCAGGAATGGCTATAACCCACACCGGAACATCAATTCCACACGGACTCAGCTATTATCTTACATATAACAAAGACATACCACACGGAAAAGCAGTAGGTTTATTCCTGCCTGGCTATCTTAAAGTCATTCAGAAGGAAATGCCTGACGAGGTAGCAGATTTCCTTGCAGTGCTTGGATTTGATGAATTAGAGCAGTTTGCATTTCTTATAAAACAGCTTCTCGGTGATTATGAGATTACAAAAGAAGATGTAGAGAAGATGACGGACGAGATAATGGCAACACCTAGAAAATTAAATGCCGTTCCGTTTAAGGTTACAAGGGAAGATGTAGAGGATATGGCGGCTTATCTGGCTTAAATTTTTGGAAATGGAGAGATACGATGCAGCAGGATGAAATTATTTTGAGAAAAGGGATAGTACATATTCTTGATGGTGAGCTTGGCTATCCCGTTTATTCGGAGCAGCAGCTTGACATTACACCGGATCTTAACGAATTTTTTACCGGGCATATTTTTAAGATAATGTCAGGTGACGATATGAAGAAATGCTATTTTGACGAGGAAAGTTCTGATATTTACAAGCTGCTTAAAGATTTTTCGGAGGACGATTTTATAGATTTCAGCAAGGATATTACAAAAAGATTATACGATATAATGAACAGCAACCTCGCTATCCCATCAGCTGATCTTGCCGTTTTGTCGTTCAGTCTACACAGCGTTATGTATCTTGCCATTTTAAAAATGAATTATAAAGAGAGTTTTGTCCATATGACGCAGGCAGAGGAGAGCGGTAATGTAAACAGTATTATTAAATACCGCTCGACGCTCCCTGCATCTTCATCAAAACTTTCAGAAGCGGTTATAATAAACCTTGGCGATTATACGGTAAATATAATAGAGAAAAAATATGAGGTAAACGGAGAAAAATGTAATTATCTTTCGGAGCTTTATCTTAACTGCCATGCAGCTATGTCGTCCAAATCAAAACTTGCTATAGTCACAAAGGCGGTTGAGCAGGTCAATAAAAAGCATTTTGAGGAAGAACCTGTTAAGCAAATGGAGGCTAAACGCATTATAAAGGAAGAAATCGAGGAGACAGGTGCGGTCAATGTAGAAAAGATAAGCGAAAAGCTTTATGGCAAAACTCCTGATATAAAAGAAGAATTTGATGCAAAAATGGAAAAATATCATATGGAAAAAGCCGAAGTAAAACCACAGAGCAGTGCAACGACAAAGAAATTTGAAAAACAGTTTTTAAAGACAGATACCGGAATAGAGATAAATATTCCAATGGAACAGTATCAGGATATAAATCAGGTTGAATTTATATCAAATCCTGACGGAACTATATCAGTTATGATAAAGAATATCAATAAAATATCAACCAGATAAAATTATAGTGATATTGTTTAAATTATGGGATGGCTGATAATTATAAAACAGACTTGGCTAATTATAAAGAGGATTTAGTTTTAAGCGATAGAGGATTTTTATTTAAAAAAATGCAAAATGGATTATTAGAAGAAGATAAGCTAAAAAGAATGGAGAAAAATAATGTTTCGTTTGTGGGCAAAGAAATTTAAAGACAATAGGATGTTAGATGATATTACGATAACCGACCCGTCAAAAGAGAAAAACAGAACAAAAAAGGTGTTTGACAGTCTGGACGAGGTATGCTATACATTTGACCTCGGTCGTCCGATATGGCTTGATAAAAATATAAAAGAATTTAAAAAGATGGATAAAACACGCTTTGACAGTGATAATTTTATCGAGGGAATAGATTTTGACTATCTGGAAATTCATGTTATAGAGGAAGACGAGATTTGGGAGTAAATATTTTCAGAATTGAAAATATTGTAATAAAAAGTGAGTTAGGACAGATTTTGGTGATTTGTATAAAATATAGCTGCTGAATACGGATTTTGTTTTTAAATTATAAACAGGAGGGTGCATATGGCGAAAGTTGTAAGTATAGGAAATCAGAGTTTTGAATCGATACGAGAAAAAGATAATTTTTATGTAGATAAAACATTATTTATAAGAGAATGGTGGGATAGCGATGATGCAGTAACACTTATAACCCGCCCACGCCGTTTTGGAAAAACATTAAATATGAATATGCTTGAATGTTTTTTTTCTAATAAGTATAAAGACAGAGGGGACTTATTCGAGGGTCTTGAAATATGGAACGATGAAAAATATCGTGAATTGCAGGGAACATATCCGGTGATATTTCTTAGTTTTGCAAGTATAAAACAGGTAAGGTATGATGAGACGGTTATAAAGATAAAAGATGAGCTTATAAGAATATATAATGAATATGATTATATAATGAAAAGTGGTATATATAATGCAAATGAAAAAATGCAATATCAATCTGTGTGCGTTGGCATGAGTGATACTGTGGCACAGGAGGCATTGAAAAACCTTTCAAATTATCTTAGCCGATATTATGGCAAAAAAGTAATTATATTATTAGATGAATATGACACGCCTATGCAGGAAGCATATGTAAATGGATACTGGGAGGAACTTGTTGGATTTACAAGAAGTCTTTTTAATTCTACTTTTAAGACAAACCCATATTTAGAGCGAGCAATAATGACAGGTATAACGAGAGTATCGAAAGAAAGTATTTTTAGCGACCTCAATAATTTAAAAGTTATCACGGTAACAAGCAACGAATATTCAAAATGCTTTGGTTTTACGGAAGATGAAGTTTTTGCGGCACTTGAAGAACAGGGACTTTCAAGCGAAAAAGAAAAAGTAAAATTATGGTATGACGGATTTATATTTGGTGAAAGCAGGGATATATATAATCCGTGGTCGATAATCAACTTTCTTGACGAAAAGAAATATAAAGCTTACTGGGCAGAGTCGAGTTCAAATGGACTTATAAACAACCTTGTTCAAAAAGGAAGTTCATATATAAAAATAATGTTAGAGACACTTATCAAAGGTGAAAAAATAAATGTTATTGTAGATGAGCAGATAGTATTCTCTGAACTTGATTATTCAGAAGATGCTGTGTGGAGTCTGATGCTTGCAAGCGGCTATCTAAAAGTAGAGTCAACGGAGCCTTTGGATGCAATGCGTGAAAATGAATGTAAATATGAGCTTGCATTAACAAACCGAGAGATATTGTTTATGTTCAGAAAAATGATACTCAGATGGTTCAGTCCTGCAAAGATGGAAACGAATGAGTTTATAAGAGCACTCATAAGCGGTGATATAGAAAGTATGAATGCTTATATAAATAAGGTGACTTTGAAAATCATCAGTTACTTTGACACTGGAAATAGTCCATCCGATGAAGAACCTGAGCGTTTCTACCACGGCTTTGTACTCGGTCTTATGGTCGACCAGACAGAAAACTATATCATAACCTCAAACCGTGAGAGCGGTTACGGACGATACGATATAATGCTTGAACCGATAGATAAAACAAATGAAAAATATCCGGGCATCGTAATAGAATTTAAAGTAATAAATCCAAGAAAAGAAAACACACTTGAAGAAACAGTCGCATCGGCATTAGAGCAGATAGAAGAAAAGAATTATGATGCAGAGCTTATAAAAAGAGGAGTAAAAGAAGAAAACATTCATCACTATGGTTTTGCGTTTAAAGGTAAAGAAGTGCTGATAGACGGACGGTAATAGTTCAGCCGTAAAAAGAATAATAAGACACTTCCATATACTTTTGGTCTGATACGGTAGTATTTGAGCATAGTATGTGGAAGTGTCCTTTTTATTAACATAAAAAACACTCCGTGAGGATGTGCATTTTGCGGAAAAGAAATAAATGCTACGAATTCTGCTCAGGCGACAAAGAGTCACAAGCGACTCTTTTTTTTGTGGAAAAAGTTGACAAATATTCTTAACTGGCATAAAATATGCTTGTTAAGAATATTTTTATAATTTCATATCAAATTTTAAGAAATAATACTAATAGGTGATTGCGAAACTAATTATATTTGCACAATTTAATCGCAGATTATGATAGTTTCGCAATCACCTAAAAAATACCAACACAGAAAGGAGACAAAAAAGATGAAAAAACAAAAAAATTACAGAAAGGTGGCTGCTGTCGGCAGATATTTTGCGATGGCTTTTGCGGTGGTGCTTTTATGTATGGTATCGCAGAGCATATCAACGATACACGCCGATGCAAAAGTGACTTTTGACATCACGGCTGACGGTGTGTTAAAAGGGATTGACGGCACGGCGGCAGTGATAAAAGTGCCTGATGGGGTTAAGGAGATAGATAGTGATGCTTTTTCAGGAAATAAAACTATAGAACAGATTATACTGCCTGACTCTGTTCAGATATTGGATAGTTATTGTTTTAATGGTTGTGAAAATCTAGCAATTATAAATATGCCAAATAGTATCAAAGAGATAGGTGACGGTGCCTTTGGAGGGTGTCGTAGTCTGCAGATGATAGACCTTTCTAAGATAAAAATATCAAGTATTGGAAAGTCAATGTTTGCTGGTTGTAAAACATTGACGGAAGTTAAGCTGCCTGACAGTATAAAAGTGATTACAAAGGGAGCGTTTTCCGGTTGTGCCAAGCTTGGCAAGATTAATCTTCCGGAGGGGCTTTGTTATATAGGAGATGGTGCATTTGATGGTACAAGTGCATTGAATACCATTGAATTTCCGGAGAGTCTTCGCTATATAGGAAGTAGTGCATTTAATAGCAGCGGTTTAAAAGGAACAGTTGCTATACCTGCAAAGGTTACTGTATTAAACGGTTGGACATTTCGGCATTGTGGTTCACTTGAAAATGTTATACTTCCTGATACTATGAAGCAGATAAAAGCTAACAGTCTTAATATTGAGTATGAAGTGATAAAAGGAACAGCCAAAAAATTTTATATCCCGCCATCAGTTGAATTTTTACATTCAGGTGCATTATGTCAGGATGAATTTGGAGGTGCACTTGAAAATATCGTTCAGGGTATAAAAGGTTCATATGCTTCAAATGCGTCAAAGATACAGAGTGTATGGAAGTTCGAGGAGGTAGCATATGATTCAAAAGTCGTATTTGACGCAAGCGGCGGTGCGGTTGATAAGACTTCAAAGGAGCTTGTTAAAGGACAGAGTTTTGGTCTGCTCCCTACGCCAAAACTTGCAGGCTGGACTTTTAAGGGCTGGTATTCCGATGACAAATTTAAGAGAAAAGTCGTAAGTACAACAATAGTAAATAAAGACAGCTATACGCTTTATGCGAAATGGGAAAAAGCACAAAAGACGGAGCTTGTCTATCAGGGAGAGGACTCTGACTTTGTTATCGAGGACGGTGTGCTTAAAAAATATCAGGGAAATGAACCTGTTGTTATAATACCTGATACCGTAAAAGAGATAGGGTACGGTGTATTTCAGAAAAATAAAACGGTATTAAAAGTTTTTATGCCTGACAGCGTAGAAAAGATGGAAAATGCAGTATTTAACGAATGTGAAAATCTTATGGAAATCAGATTTTCACACAGTTTAAAAGAGATACCGGCAAATACTTGTTCAGGCTGTTTGGCATTAGAAAAGGTAATCATTCCTGAGGGCGTTACAAATATAGGTGACGGTGCATTTACTTCCGGAGATACTCCTATGAGTTATTCAGAGATTAAATTTCCAAAAACATTAAAATCTATTGAAGGAGAGGCATTTAGCAATAATGCCGGTGTTACAAAGATAAGTCTTCCTGATGGGCTTGAGTCAATAGGAACATATGCATTTAAAGAAAATACATCACTTGTAAAAGTATCTTTTGGTGACGGCATTACAGAACTTTCAGATGGTGTATTTTCAGGAGATAAACTTTTAAAAAATATTTCATTGCCATATGGACTTAAGAGTATAGGTAAGAATGTATTTGCAGAGAATAACAGTCTTGAAGAACTTTATATTCCTGAGACAGTGGAAAACATCCAGAGTTCTATGCTTAGAAATGTAAAATCAACTGTAACTATATATAGTTCAAGACATGATGCGTCAGGTTATAACAGTGCAGCATATGATTATGTTGAGTCTGTTAATTCACAGGGCGGCGATTTGAAATGCAAATTTTCAGAAGTTCAGAAGGGAACAGTTTCTTTTGACTTAACTACGGCTGGTACAGGCTATGCTGATAAAACTAAGGCGATAGGTCACGAGTACGGTTCACTTCCTGTGCCTGAAAAAGACGGATATGATTTTGTCGGCTGGAGTGAGAGTGCTGACGGCAATAATATTATTACTGCATTTGACAGGTTAAAGACTCCGACGGTTACGCTCTATGCCATCTGGAGTAAGCAGGTGACGGAACAGGAGGGAAAACCGACGAGAATTCCTTTAAGCGAGGAGGAACAGGAAAAAGATATTGTTTATAAAGAGATAAATTCTGTTGCAGATTTCATTAAGATAAGAGAAAATCTTAGCGGCAATTATAAACTTATGAGCGATATTGACCTTTCAAAAGTTACAAAAGATGATAAAAATGTAGGAAAACTTGGCTGGATTCCTTTTGGATATGGTACTGACGGAAAGTGGCAGGGCTCATTCAGCGGTATATTTGACGGAAACGGTCACAGTATTTCGGGACTTACAATGAAAGGAAATACTGACGGTTCAAAAAATGGCGAGACACCTTATACTTCAACTGGTCTTTTTGGCAGAGTTGAGGGTGGAAAGCTGAAAAATGTAAACATAAATGATGCAGATATCACAGTAAGCAATGCCGCTACAGGATGTTGTATCCACACGGGAATACTTGCCGGATTTGTTGACAGTGACGAGGAGACAGGAGCAAATGCTTCTGTAGAGAATGTAAGCGTAAGCGGAAAAGTTATCTTCTCATCACCGAAACAGACAGTCGAGGAAAACCTTGCAGTCGGCGGAATTATAGGATATGCAGGAAAGGCGGACATAACAAACTGCACAAACAACGCATTTGTGGGCTATGAGTCAAAAGAACAGGAAATGCCTGTAAATCCTACATCGAGATTTCTCGGTGGAATTACGGGGTATTTGCAGCGTGGAAATATCACGTCATGTGTAAATAAAGGAAATGTTGTATCATACCGCTGTTATTATGGTAATTATAATGCAGGTGGAGATATTATAGACAGTGCGTTGAGCGGACTTAATTGCTACAATGCTTCAGGCGGAATATGCGGTGTTGCCGCACAGGACGGAATTATACAGAAATGCTACAATATTGCAAAGGTTGACACTTATACAAGCAATACATATTCATTGTTCGACTTTACAACAAATTCATATTCAAACACTATGTCAGGCGGAATATGCGGAGCACTTTATCTCAGCACACAGATAAAAAATTGTTACAATGCAAGTGACATACATAGTTATGTAAATAGAGATACTACTATAGTTTCACCTGATGCGGGGGATAGTATTTTCGACTCAATTATGAAGAAACTTGACGAGATGACACCGACAGTGCCGTTCCAGAACGCGATAGCATATGCAGCCGGAATTGTGGGCTACTCGACTGGTTCATCTTCCGGACCTGTTGCATATTGTTTTAACACAGGTAAGATACAGGGCGATAACAAGCATACATACCCTATACTCTGCGGTTCAGTGCCGGTATTCTACTCAGTATATGAACAGCAGAAGGATTTAGAGGGCAACGACCTCTATACAAGGGGAGCAGAGTCATGTGATGACAAGAACTCAACAACAACAGCAAGAACAACTGATGAGTTAAAATCAGAAGATGCGTTCAGAGGTTTTGATTTCACAAATGTGTGGGTATCTGCCGAGGAGACTGGACTTTCATATCCTCAGCTTTATGACAACATGGAAGATGCGATAACAGATGTGAAATATCAGGCAGACGGACTTAAGACAGAGTATAAATATGGTGAAAAACTTGACCTCTCAGGACTTAAGGTATCGTACAAATTAAACGGAAAGACCATCACAAAGACCGTTCCTGACGACAAGGAATGTGATTATGACAGATTTAAAGAGGGTACGCAGAAGATAACAATAAATTATTGCAATGTGCCATACACATTTAATGTAAAAGTGGCAGAGAAACTTTATAAGGTAATATTCACCGACAGTGACGGAAAGACAGTTATTGCCGAACAGGAATTAAAGAAAGGGCATGATGCCACGGCTCCTGAAGCACCTGCAAAAGAAGGCTATGAATTTACCGGCTGGGACAGAAGCTTTACAAATGTGACAAGAGATATAGTTGTAAAAGCAGTCTATACAAAACTTTATAAAGTAACATTTAAGTCAAAAGACGGTCAGACGGAGCTTAAGGTTCAGTATGTAAGAAGCGGTGAAGCGGCAGAGGCACCGGAAGCACCTGAAATAGAGGGTTATACATTCTCACGCTGGAGTGATGACTTTACAAGTGTTTATCGTGATATGGTGATAACAGCTTACTATGACATAATAGCCACACCAAAACCAACAAAAACACCTGCACCGACAAAGACTCCAAAACCGACGAGTACACCAAAGCCGACGAAAACACCTAAACCGACGAAAACACCTAAACCGACGGCGACAGTAAAACCAACAGGTACAGCGTCACCAAATGAAAGCTCAAATCCGGATGAGACAGTAAAACCAACGGAAACACCGGCTCAGACTGTGACACCTACAAAAAATCCAAATGCCACGGCATCACCAACAAAAACACCGCTTAAGAAAAATCAGACAGTAAAACCTGTCAAAAATAACAAAAAGTCGGATGCTGCATCTTATAAAGTAACAGATGTAAAGAAGAAAACCGTAACATACAGTAAGACAAAGACAACATCCAAAAAAGCGGTAGTACCTGATACGATAACCGTAAACGGCACAAAACTTAAAGTAACGGCGGTAGGTGCAAGTGCATTTGCAGGAAACAAAAAGATAAAAACCGTAACATTAGGAAAGAACATAACAAAGATTGGTACAAAGGCATTTTACAAAGCAAAAAATCTCAGTCAGATAACAGTAAATGGAAATACCATAAAATCAATCGGAAAGAATGCTTTCAGCGGAGTAAAGAAAAACTGTAAGATAACAGTTCGGGCAAAAGATAAGAAACAGTACAAAAAAATTGTCAAGCTGATAAAGAAAGCAGGGGCAAAGAAAGTTAAGTTTGCTTACAAAAAGAAGAAGTAAGGCTTTGAAGAAAAAAGTACGGTCTTTTAATACGGAAGTCAGAAATTGCGAAAAACAAACTTTAAATGATTAAGCAAGGAGCAGCACACTAAGAAAATCAACAGTGTGCTGCTCCTTTACTAATGTATAGAAAAATGCTCGTAATGTAGTGTGGATGCCAAGACAAAATGCTGGTTTTGCCCTTTTATATTATGGGGCAAGGTAAGATTGATACTGTCTGACAAATTATGCACTATAGACTGGCTGCTGTGTTTTACAGCATTAAAATTTTTAATATTTTATCAAAAATCACGAAAATGATAATGGAAAATAAATGAAATTTTGTCTAAAGTTTTCAAATCTTATCAAATCTCATTATTTTGGGATTTTTATTGTGAAAAGTACACAAAAAATAAGGGACAATATGTGAAAAATACAAATAGAAATCGGAGAACATAATTGTTATTATCTCAAAAAAGAAATATTGCTTTTTAAATACAAACAAAATATAATGGAAGGAAGAAAAACATTTATGGGGAAGATTGATGTAGCGACAAAACAATATATGTCGCATAAAAATGTAATTGCAGATGCCTTTAATTTTTATGTGTATGACGGTGAACAGGTGATAAAACCTGAAAGACTGCAAAAGATAGATACCGTAGAGTTTATGATGCCATATGGAAATGATGCCAAAGCCGCCGTACAGAAAATAAGAGATAATCTTATTGTATGGGAAAGTGTCACAGATGGAGATGCGGTCTATGTTGTTCTCGGCACGGAAAATCAGGATAAAATCCATTATGCAATGGCTGTTAAAAATATGCTTTATGATGCATTACAGTATGCAAAACAGGTAGAAGAAGCCAAAAATTCATATCATGGCAAAAATAAAACTACCGGTATTAAATTAAGTTCAGAAGAATTTTTATCAGGATTTAGAAAGCAGGATAAATTAATGCCGGTGATAACATTAGTTGTTTATTTTGGTGATAAAAGCTGGGACGGAGCGAAAAGTATCCACGATATGTTCTGTGTAAAAGACGAGCATATCTTAAAATATATTCCGAACTATAAAATAAATCTGATAGAGCCGGTAAAGGTTTCCGACAATGAATATGAAAA
>OJSE01000915.1_pt1 | contig 41477 bp, 37 predicted proteins | sample 1599351 | NCBI WGS metagenome assembly OJSE01 (sample SAMN04168656, study PRJEB22393) | human gut metagenome | biome: human gut microbiome; feature: stool | host: Homo sapiens | collected 2014-03-17 | reverse complement strand
AGTGGCATCAGATTGTGGATAAGATTAGAAAAAAGCAGGTAGATGGTGTAATAGTTGCAAACATGAGTGTTATTACAGACAATCTTATTGACGCATTTATAAAAATAGCACAGGTTCAGGCTGCCGGAGGAGTTATTGTTACAGTAGACGATGGAAGACTGGCTATGCAGTTAAGGGGGTTTTAGATTATGAAAAAGAATAAGAGACATTATGACAAATATAAGAAGTTTGATGTTGTATATGCTGACTTTGGTCGTAACCTGCATGGAGTACAGGGCAGAATCAGACCTTGAATAAAGGCTGTGTTCGCTTTAAGTCGGGATATATTCCGGGAGAATCAGAGATTAGGGAAGCAATGGATAGAGCAATGATTATGCAGCTTAATCTGTTACCGGTAGCACGCAAGATGGTATTAGAGGAATTGGAGGTGAAACAAAATGGATAGCAGAACAAAGAAAACAAATAATAAGAGATTTGTCAGATATCCAGAAGGTGCAGAGATGTACTCAATGAGTTTATCAAAGTTCCAGCAGTTGGCTAAGGATGCGAAAGCATGTTATAAGATGAATAGACTGGTGCTTGTGAATCTTGATATTCTTGAAGAATATCTGGAAACATTTCATATAGAAGACGAGGAATTCTACAAATAAATCAAAAAGAATATGAATGAGTTTGCATTAATATACTTGACTTTATGTCTGACATAAAGTATACTATGTACAGATGGAGGTGATATATTGGCAAAGATGGGACGACCAAAGGCTGAAAATCCTGCTGATAAGAGGATTACAATCAGACTGAATGGTGAAGAACATGAATTGCTGCTTGAATACACCAAAAATCATAACATGACTATGACGCAAGTAGTTAAAATGGCAGTGTTAGAGAAACTAATGGCTGACCAGAAGTAATGCAGGCTCTTTTCTTTTTGAGAAAGGAGAAAAGATGGTTTGTAGAAAAGATGGTAAAGGAAGAGTATTACGAAAAGGAGAGTATTATCGTAAAACGGATGGCAGGTATTCATATATTTCTACAAAGACGGAGGTGCGAAGCACTACAAAGGCAAATTACTTATATACATGGGATCATTTTATCAGGGATACGTTTGGAAAGTATCAATACTGTATTGCGACCTACATTTGAGCTGGCAGTTGACGTTCTTATGAAAGAAACACTTAAGAACAGCTATGTAGCAAGCGGAAATAATTTGCAGAAATCCAGAAAAGATCTTCCGCTGTATCTTTCTGGAAACGGAGCCACGAACGAAGCATTAATATATATATAAAGGAGAATGAATATGAAAGATTTAGTTTACAAGGATCACACCGCATTGGATTATGCGAAAATGGCATGCGACACATTGATGAAGAAGTTTGATGCACCGGATCTTCCTCCAAAGGGCAGATTCCACTATCATCAGGGTGTATTTTTATCCGGTATGCAGAAGACCTATGATATCTGCCAGGAAGAAAAGTATTATGATTATATTAAGGCATGGGTAGATTCTATTATCAAAGAAGATGGAACAATCGAAACCTTTGATAAGGGACAGCTTGATGATATCCAGCCAGGTGTACTTCTATATGAATTATACAGAAAGTCCGGCGATGAAAGATATAAGAAGGCATTGTTCACATTACTTACATTAATCAAGAACTTCCCGAAGAACGATGAAGGCGGTTTCTGGCATAAGGAAAAATATCCTTACCAGATGTGGCTTGATGGCTTATACATGGCAGGACCTATCAGTGCAGAATTCGCTGCTACCTTTGACCAGCCGGAATATTTTGATATCTGCGCTTTCCAGGCACTTCTGATGGAGAAGAAGACCAAGGATCCTGTGACCGGATTATGGTATCATGCCTGGGATGCAAAGAAGGTTCAGCCTTGGGCAAATCCTGAGACAGGACTGTCTTCTGAATTCTGGGGACGTTCTATTGGCTGGGTTCCGGTAGCTATTCTGGAGGAGCTGGATTATTTCCCGAAGGATCATAAGGATAGAGCAGAGCTGGTTCGTCTGACCATTGACCTGATTAAGGCAATAGTGAAATTCCAGGATAAGGAAAGCGGACTGTGGTATCAGGTAGTAAATAAAATGGGACAGGAAGGCAACTGGCTGGAATCCTCATGTACATGTCTGTATGTAGCTGCTATCTGCAAGGCTGTAAAGGCAGGATATCTGGATAAGTCTTATCTGGAAATTGCAGAGCTTGGTTACAAGGGAATTATCAATCGTCTGAAGTATAACGAGAATGGTGTTATCATCGACAATATCTGCGTTGGTACATGTGTAGGTGATTACGCATTCTACTGTGCAAGACCGACAAGTGAAAATGACCTCCATGGTGCAGGAGCATTTATTTTAATGTGCACTGAGGTATATAAGGCATTTCATGAATAAAATCTGAAAATTTAAGGCGCTCTGTCAGAGCGCCTTATTTATGATATAGGAAATTGCTAATAAGAAGATATCAGGGGGGAAATACCTTTTGACCCCAACATCATAATAAGTGCATCGCTTATGAAAAGTATAACCGACTATCTGACCTCAGCTGAAAGTTGTAAATGTCATCGACTGGCTTTTGGGATGAGGAATATGTGTATGTAAGGTAGTACTTGAGAAACTGAATTAAAATAAGGAACAGACATAATGAATACAGATAATAGCATGAATAATATGTGTTACAGTACATCTGGCAACAGTATCTGTGTTGAAGCCAAAGGTGGTATATATACTCCTATGGTTCATATAAGAACTGCTCTAGTGGATGATGGTAAAGAGCTTCTTTCCATATATGCACCGTATGTCAGGAATACTGCGATAACATTTGAATATGATGTGCCATCGTTAGAGGAGTTTCAAGGGCGTATAGAAGCTACATTAAAGAAGTATCCTTATATAGTGGCGTTATATAACGAAAGAATCGTCGGGTATGCGTATGCCGGAATGTTTCATGAAAGAAAAGCCTATGACAGATGTGTAGAGACTTCTATATATGTGGATAAGGATATGAGGCGTATGGGTATAGGGCGAATTCTTCATGACGAGCTTGAAAGAGAGCTTAAGGACAGAGGTATTCTTAACATGTATGCATGTATAGCATATCCTAAAGAGGATGATGAATATCTTGATAAGAACAGTGCCATGTTTCATGCACATCTTGGTTACAGACTCGTAGGTGAGTTCTATGACTGTGGTTATAAGTTTGGCAGATGGTATAACATGGTGTGGATGGAAAAGCTTATAGGTGAGCATATTTAGTATAGTATAGCACGTTAGGTAGTGTTATAGGTGGAATATTATAATGGAATTATATGGAGAATTGAAAGTGGCAGAAACAGTGAATATACAGAATAACAGCGGAAATGATAATATTACAGACAATAATGTTATAAACAATAATGATAAAAAGAATAATCATAATAATGAGTTAAAAGACAATGAACTTACAGGCAATGAACTCATAGAAAATGCCATAGAAGCTTTACAGAAGGAACCATCAGAGGAGATGTTAGCACACACTCTTACTGTTATAAGAAGACGTATGAATGATAATGGTCAGCTCATAATAGCGGTTGAACCACCTATGCCAGGGTATCCATCAGAGCATGGTAAAATCAGCAGTCAGCAAGGTTATGGACTTAAGTTAAAAGCAGTGAAGACGGCGGATGAAAAGCTATGGTGGACAGCGTTTACAAGCTTTGATGAGGAAGTGAAGGGCGCAGACAGTGTAATGTCAACATTTATGACAGATATAAGAAAGCTTTTTGATGCGGCTTTGAAGGTGGATGAAATAGAAGGTATAATACTTAATCCATGGAACAGGACGATTATGCTTGATAAGAAGCTTATAAAGATAATCATCGGAGCATAAGATGTTTAAAAATCTGTATATTAGAAGGTGACACAAAGGATGAGTTTTATTGAGTTTCATGGCAGTTGTTATTGACAAATATAAAATCATCTGTTAACATTACAAGGCAATTAAAGATATACGTAATTAAAGATAGACAGTTCGTTTGTACCATCCTGTCTCTAAATAAAACCAGGACTATTATATTTATTACAATAGCTTATATATTTAGAACGATTATATCAAGGCATGGGTACGCAGTATCTATGCCTTTTTTGCGTATATGATGATTTATTATGGAATTATTGCAAGCAATGATAAAAGTATAATAAAACCATAATAAAAAAATTAATAAAAGAGGATTATTTATATGTATATTTTAAAAACAGAAGCAAGCTTTGATTCAGCACATTTTCTTTCTGGATATGATGGAAAATGTAGTAATCTTCATGGACACAGATGGAGAATTGTTTTAGAAGTGCAGACAGATGAGCTTAAGGATGATCTGCAGCATAAAGGCATGTATGTTGATTTTGGGGAACTGAAAAAGGATTTAAGGGATATAGCAGATTCTATGGACCATGCATTGATTATTGAGAGGAATTCACTTAAGGAAACAACACTTGAGGCCTTAAAGAGTGAGAATTTCAGGATTATTGAGCTTGATTTCAGACCAACAGCAGAGAATATGGCAAAGTATTTTTATGAAAAGATAAAAGAGCTTGGATATAGCATGAAATCTGTAACTGTGTATGAAACTCCAGCCAATAGTGCAGCTTATATGGAATGATTCCAGAAATCATGCTGAATTATAAAAGAATTAGATACGATTAAAGAATTGTGGAGGCATGTATGAGTGTATTAGAAGTCGTTGAAAAGTTCGTAAGCATCAATGGTGAGGGCACTAAGGCCGGGCAGCTTGCGGTATTTATACGTTTTAAGGGATGTAATCTTAACTGTAAATATTGTGATACGAAATGGGCTAATGAGACTGATGCCACAGCACAGCAGATGACTAAAGAGGATATCCTTGAATATGTTTTATCTACAGGGGTTAAGAATGTCACTCTTACAGGTGGAGAACCACTGTTAAGGGATGGGATTGAAGAGGTTATTGAATGTCTTGCAGATAACAACCTGAATGTTGAGATAGAAACTAATGGAAGTATTCCGCTTGATAATATCCGTAAGCTTCATAAAGATAATGTAACATTTACGATGGATTATAAGCTTTCATGCAGTGGCATGGAGCAGGCTATGAGGCTGGAGAATTTTAGTGTATTAAACAAAAATGATACTGTCAAATTCGTTGCAGGCTGCCATGAGGATTTAGTAAGGACGAAGCAGATCATAGAAAAATATAACCTTTATGGAAAATGCAATCTTTACATAAGTCCGGTATTTGGCATGATAGAGCCAGAAGAAATCGTTGATTTTATGAAGGATAATACTATGAACGATGTTAATATGCAGATCCAGCTGCATAAAATAATATGGGCACCGGATAAAAGAGGAGTTTAGTGTATTAATGTATACAAAGGGCTGATGCAGACTTTTATACAGGTTAGCAGGGTGCAGAAATGAGGATTTTATGGAAAAACACAAAAAAATAGATACTAAGGCAATCGAATATCATATAGCCGGTATTCTCAAAGCACTAGGTGATGATCCTGAGCGTGAGGGATTAAAAGATACACCTGAAAGGGTTGCGAAAATGTATGAAGAAGTGTTTGAGGGAATGAATTATACCAATGAAGAGATAGCTGAAATGTTCAATAAAACATTTGCACTTGATAAACATGCTGATAAGGAATGTGCTACTGATTGTGGTGCTTCAGATATGGTAGTTGTAAAGGACATAGATATTTTCAGTTATTGTGAGCACCATCTTGCACTTATGTATGATATGAAGGTTACGGTTGCATATATTCCCAAAGACCGTGTGATAGGACTTAGCAAAATAGCGCGTATAGCAGATATGGTTTCTAAAAGACTACAGCTGCAGGAAAGAATCGGAAGCGATATTGCTGATATTATCCAGATGGTTACAGGGACAGATGATGTTGCGGTGCTTATTGAAGGCTGTCATAGCTGTATGACTGCAAGAGGAATAAGGAAGGCTGACACGAAAACATATACACAGACATTAAGAGGGAGGTTTAACAATGAAAGCAATGGTTTTATTCAGTGGTGGAATAGATAGTACAACATGTCTTGGAATGGCAGTTGATAAGTATGGTGCAGAAAATGTTATAGCATTATCTATATCATATGGTCAGAAGCATACAAAGGAGATAGAGGCATCAGATAAAATAGTAAAGTATTATAATGTAGAACATATTTATCTTGATCTTGCAAAAATATTCCAGTATAGCGACTGTTCTCTTTTATCACATTCTGATAAGGAGATACCTAAGGAATCATATGATGCACAGATTAAGGGTACAGATGGAAAGCCAGTATCTACATATGTTCCATTCAGGAATGGTTTGTTTTTATCAAGTGCTGCCAGCATAGCATTATCAAAGGGCTGTAGTGAAATATATTATGGTGCTCATGCAGATGATGCTGCAGGAAGTGCATATCCTGACTGCAGCAGTGAGTTTAACGCTGCTATAAATGATGCCATATATCTTGGAAGTGGAAAGCAGATAAAGGTTGTAGCTCCATTTATCAATGCATCGAAAGCACAGGTAGTAAAAAAGGGACTTGAGCTTAATGTTCCTTATAAATACACATGGAGCTGTTATGAAGGCGGTGAAAAGCCATGTGGAAGGTGTGGAACATGTATAGACAGAGCCAGGGCATTTGAATTAAATGGAATTAAAGACCCGGCTATGGAATAAAAGCATAGCATAAAGTGAAATAACAGACAGATAGATTAGGAGACAGAATATGACAGGAAGAAGTAAGGAAGAGACAGAAAATATAACATTATTAGGTAACCAGAAAACAAAGTATCCAGATGATTATGCTCCGGACGTTCTGGAAACATTCATAAATAAGCACCAGGATAATGATTATTTCGTTAAGTTTAACTGCCCTGAATTCACAAGTCTGTGTCCTATAACAGGACAGCCAGACTTTGCCACTATCACTATATCTTATGTACCTGATATAAGAATGGTGGAAAGTAAATCATTGAAGCTTTATTTATTCAGCTTCAGAAACCATGGTGATTTCCATGAGGACTGTGTGAATATCATCATGAAAGACCTTATAAAGCTTATGGAGCCTAAGTATATTGAAGTATGGGGAAAGTTCACACCAAGAGGTGGTATTTCAATAGACCCTTACTGTAATTATGGAAAACCAGGAACTAAGTGGGAAGAGATTGCATTTAAAAGACTGGCTGAGCATGATATGTATCCGGAAAAGGTAGATAACAGGTAGATAAAAGACCGCATATAATGATTGTAGATAACAGGCTGTAGAAGCAAGTAGTTAAATGTTTGCATATAATTTAAAAAATGTATATAATTATCTTTATATGCCTGTAAAGTTGGACTATTATAAATGTCAGGTGATATTGTAGCAGGAAGGATAGTTATAATATGAAGCAGATGATTAATACAGTGGTGACGGACATGCTTACGGCATTGTATCAGCCTTTTATGTTTGCCGTGGTCTTAGCAGTTTTTTTTATGTTTTTATATATGTATGCCAATTGTCCCAAAGAAGCTGGCAGAGGCTGCAAGGCAGCTATAGTGTCATGGTTAAGGCAGTTTAAAAATTCGGGTTTTTTTAGAAGATTGTTTGTGCTTGTGCTTTATACATCGCTTGTGCTTTTCAGGACATTTTTCAACAGAAATCTATGGCTTAATCCATTGTCAGACGTATGTGGTGGCTGGAGAATGTGGACTTACAATGCCAATGGTGTCCGTGTATACATTACAGATAGTATTGAGAATATTATAATGCTTTTTCCTTTTATTATATTGCTTATGTGGGCTGCTAAGGATAAGCTGTTAAAAAATGTGACATTTCATGGCATTGTCAGTAAGTCACTTCAGGTTTCCTTTTTATTTTCATTGTCGATAGAGCTTTTTCAGCTGTTTTTTAGGGTTGGAACATTCCAGCTTTCCGATCTTTTTTATAACACATTGGGTGGTGTCATGGGCGGTATAGTATATGCAATCATATGGAGAACTGGAAACCATAATTCTTAAAATAAAGTCTTGTTTTCTGCGTAAAGTTATGATTATGTCACACAATATTGTACAAGATTATAAAATATTAAAATATGAGAATAATATAGATTATGTATATCAGTTATGCTATCATATGCTTTAGTATAAAACGCATACAGAAATGAGGATTAGTGTGAAAAATAAGATTTTTCACACGCAAGATTTGTGCTTCGCACAAACTTGATATGCGCAAAGAAGCAGCGCAGGAATGGAGGATTATTATGTCAGATATTAAAGGTAGAATTCATTCGGTTGAAAGTTTTGGTTCGGTTGATGGACCAGGTGTGAGATATATAGTGTTCCTTCAGGGATGTCATATGAGATGTAAGTATTGCCATAACCCGGAGACATGGAAAGAAGAAGGCGGAGAACTTCAGACACCACAGGAGGTGTTTGATAAGGCATATCGTTATCATAATTACTGGAAGGATAAAGGTGGTATAACTGTTAGTGGTGGTGAAGCCATGCTTCAGATGGAATTTGTTACCGAGCTTTTTAAGATAGCAAAGCAGCATAATGTTCATACAACTCTTGATACATCTGGCAATCCATTTACTATGGAAGAACCATTTTTAAGTAAGTTTAACGAGCTTATGGCAGTTACGGATCTTTTTATGTTAGATATTAAGCATATAGATGATGAAAAACATAAGAAGCTTACTGGCTGGACTAACAAGAACATTCTAGAGCTTGCTAAGTATTTATCAGATAACGGAAAAGATATGTGGATAAGACATGTCCTTGTACCAGGTGTAACAGATGACGAGGCAGATCTTAACAAGCTTTCAGAGTTCGTTAAGTCGCTTAAGACAGTAAAGAGGTTCGAGATACTTCCATATCATACTCTTGGAGTGTTTAAATGGCATGATCTTGGAGTTAAGTATGAACTTGAAGATGTTATGCCTCCAACTAAGGAGCAGATAGAAAGAGCAGAGAGCATACTTCATACTCGTGATTATACAGGGTATAAAAACTAAGTTTGTGTGATTACAATGTTTATATAATAATTATTCATAGGTAGTTGAGTATTTAACATATATAATTAAACAATCTCTCATTAAATGGTTTATGTAATAATCATTTAATGGGAGATTTTTAATTGCTGAATGTGTAATAAAAAAATACATAATGTATTTATTTTTATCATATAATGTGTTAGACTTAATAAAAGAGGTGGTTGCTATGGATAATATGTATTACTTGTTGAATATTACAGTATCAGGAATTAAGTGTATTGAGGAAGAAGTAAGACTGGATTTTTATAAAAAAATAGTTGATAAGAAATTTGATCCCGATAAATACAGAATAAAAGCCATATATGGAGAAAATGGTTCAGGCAAGTCAGCAATTATTACGGCTATTAAGATATTTCAGGATATTATTTGTAATAGTCAGTATTTAAGTGAGTCAAAGAATCAAAAGCTGCTTGATGAATTAATTAATAAAAAAACGCATTGCTATGTATTTAAGTGCGAGTTTTTATGTGATTTAGAGAATGATAATATTATATATGCGTATGAATTGGAATTGAAAAGAAACCAAAATGACTTATACGAAATAGTACATGAAAAATTATCAAAAAAAAGTGGTAATTATCCCAATAGCAGATACAAAAATATATTTGAAACAAGAGATGGAAAACTTATATCTGTTAGTGCAGAAGGTGAATATTCATTGATGATAGAAAAAATGACATATAATCTTCTTGGGAAAAATTCACTTCTGAATATTTATTTTTTTAATTATCCTAATATAAAAAAAGAGAATATGAATGAACATGACCACATATATGTAGATGTCTGTGTATGCATGGTATTTATGTTTATTATAAAAATATATCTGGATGAAGAAGATAAGCATGAATTGTATTTAATAAAAAAGATTTTTAATGAAAAAATCAAAAAAAATAATAATTATATATTAGATAATGTTTTGGAAATAATGAATACATTAAGTGTTAATGATAGTATTATTCCTAAAAATTATTTTGATATGTATAAACAAAAAATAGATAATCTGACAAGCTTTCTTCGTATTTTTAAACATGATTTAAAGTCTATTGAAATAGATGTGAAAGATGATGGGGATAATTACAGGTGTGATTTAAACCTTAATTATGGTGATTATTTAATCAATAAAGAGTTTGAGAGTACAGGAATTAAGAAACTTATTAAATTATTTGATTGTTTTGATGCAGCAAGCAAATATGGTATTGTATTTATAGATGAAATGGATTCTAACTTGAATGATGTATATTTATGTAAAATCATAGAATATTTTATGTATTATGGAAAAGGTCAGTTATGCTTTACTACCCATAATCTTGATCCAATGTCGGTGCTTAAAGAAAATAAGTATTCTATAGATTTTCTTTCGAGTGACAATAAACTGGTATCATGGGTATCTAAAGGAAATGCGGCACCTGATAGTTATTTTAAGAATGGAATGATAGAAAATATACCATTTAATATAGATGCAACGGATTTTATAGGAGTATTTGGGGAGTAGGGGAATATGGCAATACAACTGATATTATGTGTAGAAACTAATAAAAAAGCTGATACAGATAGTAAATATATATTTGAAACAATAAAGTATTATTACAATATTGATAATAGTGTAAAATTAAGTAAAATATATATGGGCACCAAGACAAAATATAATTCAAAAGAAGTCTTAAAGGAAATTAAGCAAAAAAAATCTATGTTTTCACATGGGAACAGTATGGTTATATATTGTATTGATACAGATCAATTTGAAAAAAATCCAGATCATAAAAAGGAATATGATGCAATTCAAAAGTATTGTATACATGAAAATTACGAAATGATATGGTTCTGTCATGATGTTGAAGAGGTATTTGTGGGATATAAAGTTTCGGATTCGGAGAAAACAAAAGCAGCATCTGAATTTGTTAAAAAGAAAATTGTTGAAAGTCTGAATGATAAAAAACTTTCAAGTAATAATCTTATAAAAAATACAAGTAACATGCTGCTTGTGTTTGATAAATATTTACAGCGTAGACATTGAAAGTATAAATTAAACATCATATTTTTATGTTAATCCACTTTCCCTGTTTGAATCGTACAGTGGCGAATATAAATCTTGACATCTGGTCGGCAAGCACGCCAAGCCATATGCCGATTATTCCTCCACCAAGTGCATATCCGCACAGATAAGAAACAATAGTACGGATAAATGTTACACTTATCATAGATGCTATAGCAGTGTAAAGTGTGTCGCCGGCTCCACGCAGGCAGCCCATGTAGATTACCTGACATATCTGGAATATAACAACGAAGATAATAACATGCATTATATTAATACCAATAGCTATTATATGCTCTTCTGTAAAGAATAATCTGTACAATCCCCTTGCACCAAAGAAGTAAACAGCAACTAAAAATACAGCTATAAATGCGCCAATAAGACGGCAGGTTCTTCCATATTCCTTCGCAAGCTCAGGCTTCTTTTCTCCAAGGCTTCGTCCAATAAGTGCAACAGCAGTTGCCTGAAGACCATCACCAAATGCAAATGAAAGTGACATAATGTTCATACCTACCTGGTGTGCTGCCATGGCATCTGTTCCCTGGTTAGCAGCCATGATTGCTGTAAGCATGAAGCCGATACGCATAAGCACCTGTTCAAAGAATACACTGTAACCAACCTTTATAAGGTCAATAAAAGCCTTAGAGGCTGGTTTTATTTTTTTATTTATTATATAAGGTATACTTAAAAAGTTATCCTTTTTTGTTACGGACAATATGCTCATGATACAGCCGACAACAGTTCCTGATACGGTTGCAAGAGCAGCACCCTGTATCCCAAGAGCAGGAAATCCAAGGTGACCATTGATAAAAAGATAATTAAGTATAATGTTTATTGTATTGGAGGTTACATTGGTACGCATAGTAATCTTAGTGTTACCAGCTCCACGCTGGGCAGCGTTAACACCCATCTGTATACAGTTAAATATCATACCACCCATGATTATCCTGAAATAAGTAACGGCACCATCATGTGTTTCTGCTGTGGAACCACAGAAACTGATGATTGGTCCTGCAAGAGTAACAAAACATATACTAAGAATAATGGCAGATACTATGATAAAAAGTATAGCTGTAAGCATGATCTCATTGGCAGAATCCTTACGTTGTTCGCCACGTCTTCTGGCAACAAGTGCTGATATAGAAACATTCAGTGCAAAAAACAGAGCCAGCCCTAAAAGCTTAGGCTGTGTGGTGAGTCCGACAGCAGCAACAGAGGCAGAACCAAGGGAGCTTACCATTAGCGAGTCGATTAATCCTGCAAATGCTATAAAGAAAGACTCAATTATAGCTGGCCATGCCATATTGATAGCAATTTTTAAAGTATCCTTATGATACTTGTTTTTAAAAGTTTTATTTATAGTGTTACTTATATAATTCATATATACCTCTTGTCATATATCCTGTACATTTATTGTGACTAAAAAATGTCTGTAATTTTATGATTATAATATGTTATTTTTAAGAAATACAGCATATAAATATTTTGCAATACATTAATCAGCTATATTGTTATAGCACTTTTATTATAAATAGGCAAACATATATTGTTTGTAAGCCAAGAACATACTTGTCATTCAGCATTGTTATGAAGCTGCAGGTTTTTATTATCCATAAGAGTTATAGCATTATCTATCAGCTGTATATTATTGATAAGATATTGCGATGGGTCTTCTTTAACATTGTAATATGCATCACATTCACAGGTGCAGTCCTGCATTGTAATGTTGTTAATATATGATAGCAGGATGTGTGGTTTTTTATCGCTGCCGTTTTTTAAAGAAGCTTCATTCTTAATATTGCTGAATTGTGTCCATGGATTAATGTTTATAAAGCTTGATACTTTTCCAGTTACATTTTTAATAAGTATATGTTCATAAAGCTGAGGTGTGTCAGGCCGCATTTTAAGCCACAGGAGATTATAACCATTATTTATGCGGATGTTTCGCATAATAATATTACGATTGTGGATAGCTTCTGAACCACAGGTAAGGCAGCCATGACAGAAGTCATATATGCAGTCTTCAATTATTATTCTTTCATTTAGTCCGTTATCAGAATCAGCTTTGGCATTTATTCCTTTACCACCTTTAAGCGCAACTGCATCGTCATTGACATTAATGTGACATCCCTTTATGTGTACATCAGAACATGCATCTATATCGATCGCATCGGTACTTGGGGCTTTCACCGGAGTACGTGGGCTTGATATTGTACAGTCATAGATTGCGGTATGTGTACATTTATATATGTGGCACGTCCAGAACTGGGAATCTTTCATATGAATACCATATATAGTTATGTTGTCTGAATGTGCGATATATAAAAGGCGGGCACGCTGTTCATCCTTGTTTGTACAGTCAGGATTCCAGCTTCTTCTCTGCCAGAAGCATTTCCAGGCATGCAGACCGTTGCCATCTATTGTTCCTTCACCATATATAGTGAAGCCATCTGCATGGCTGACATTAATAAGTGCGGCATAATACAGGCAGCTTTCACCTTCAATACGTGTTCTTATTACTGGATAGTCTGTAATATCCTGACTTCCCTTTAATATTCCGTTTTTTTCTATGTAAAGATTAACCCCTGGCTTAAAAAATAGTGCACCTGTCATATAGGTTCCATCAGGTATTATAATATAACCTCCACCATTGTCGTACACAGAGTTTATAAGCTTCTGGAATTCTTCAGTATATATGTTACCATCATCTTTTATTCCATAGTCAGTTATAATATATGAACTGGCAGTATCTGGTGGTGATTGCAAAGCTGACTTGATTTTGCTATAATTCGAATAAAACCAGCTATTTATGGGTGTACCATCAGGAAAGATGCCATAGCTAGATGATGATTTATATAGTGAGCTGGAATCGTAGTTTGATTGTGTATTGGTATTTAAGTTGTCTGTTTTGATATCTGTATTAGTAGGATGCATTAGATTTCGCTTTCTTTATAGATTAATGTTTTAATAATATGATACCAGGGTCAAAAGGTCTAAACCCACATGAGCTTGCTCATAGGTGTGTGAAAGACCTTGGGACCCGCCCCGATATGAGCATAAAAGTGGGATGATAATCCCACGATATGCGAATATTGGGGAGAATTGTGGGAGTGCGTAGCACGGAACAATTCGTAGGTATCAAAGTCGGGGGCTTTTGACCCCGACATCATAATATATCATAATTTACTCTTTCTCAACCCATACACTCACGAACCCGCGCTGCGCGCTATCTCGCCCTGCTTCGCATGGCTGTTTGTTCGTTAATGGCGCAAGAAAAGAATATGTCTGCTGCGCAGCCGCATTCTTTTCTTTTGCGCTCATTATATCATAATTTCTGCGCGGTTTTTCAGCGCATCCGAAGTTTCGAAGAAACTTCTAAGTGACTACGAAGTAGTCATATTATATCATAATATAAAAGCAAATGTGCGTAAAAGATACGCAGGAATGGAGATTAATATGTCAGATACAACAAATCTTGGAGAAGGAAGTATAGGCTCACTTCTTGCAAAGCTGGCTGTTCCGGCAGTTGTAGCGCAGGTAGTCAATCTTTTATACAATATAGTAGACAGAATATATATAGGTCATATTCCTGGCATAGGTGCGAGTGCATTAACAGGTGTTGGATTATTTACTCCGATACTTATGTTAATAAATGCATTTGCAATGTTAGCAGGTTCAGGTGGTGCCCCTAGAGCAGCTATATATATGGGAAAGAAGGATAATGAAACTGCACAGAAAATAATGGGAAACTGTTTTTCGTTTCTTATGATATGCGCAGTTGCACTTACTGTCATATTCTATGCGGCAGCACCAACACTTCTTGTATGGTTTGGCGCAAGCAGTGCAACACTTACGTATGCGGTTTCATATGCAAGAATATATATACTGGGAAGTATATTTGTTGTTACTGTATTAGGCATGAATCTTTTTATAACAACGCAGGGCTTTGCAAAGATAAGTATGCTTACAACAGTGATTGGAGCAGTTATTAATATAATACTAGATCCAATATTTATATTTGTATTCGAAATGGGAGTGAATGGTGCAGCGCTAGCAACTGTTATAAGTCAGGCGGTTGGTGCAATATGGATATTAAGATTTCTTACTGGTAATAAAACAATATTAAAGCTTAAAATGAGTGATTTAAGGTTAAAGGGCAGTATAATAGGCCCATGTCTTGCACTTGGAATATCAAGCTTTGTTATGTTGTCAACAGAGAGTATTCTTTCTATAAGCTTTACATCAAGTCTGTCAAAGTTTGGAGGGGATATGGCAGTTGGTGCCATGACTATCATTACAAGTACCAACCAGCTTGTTGTCATGCCGGTACAGGGAATATGTCAGGGGGCACAGCCCATTATAAGTTATAACTATGGTGCCAATAAAAAGAATAGAGTTAAGAAAGCATTTTTTCTGCAGTTTAAGATATGCGTAATATTTACATGTATAAGCTGGCTTGTAATGATGTTGTTTCCACAGATATTCGCAGGGATGTTTACATCAGATGCCAGTCTGGTAAGCTATACATCGTGGGCGCTACGTATATATATGGCAGGAATATTTGCACTTGGATTCCAGGTCAGCTGCCAGCAGGGATTTATGGCACTTGGACAGGCAAAGGTAAGTCTTGTTATGGCATGCTTAAGAAAGCTGATTCTGCTGATTCCGCTTATATTTACGTTACCATTGCTGCTTTCAGATAAGGTGTTTGCAGTATTTTTAGCAGAGCCGGTCAGCGATATCATAGCTGCGATAGTAACAACAACAGTATTTATGGCGAAGTTTAACGGTATACTTGAACATAAGAAATAACGCATATATTAAATATATCATCTATTATGTCCTGACAGAACAAAAAGGAGCAGCATAACTTGTTAAAACAGTATAAAAATCTTGTCACCAGTGCACAAAATCTTGATAAGAACATAGTATAGGATTATATTCTGGTCATAAAGAAACAACAAGAATTATTCGGTATCGATAAAAACTTATCGTATAAAAATAATGTTCAGGAGGTTTTATTATGGCTAGAAGGAAGTTTATTAACGCAAAGTTAAAGGGATATAATGAGTTACAGGAAATACTTGTAGAGGATGGAGTGTTTAAAAAGATTGCACCATCTATTGAGGTTGCTGCTGACTGTGAGGTAGAAGATCTTGGTGGTAAGCTTACATTGCCACCATATGTAGATCCACATATTCATCTTGATTATGTATTCACGGCAAGAAAGCAGGGAGCTACGAATGGAACAGGTACATTGTTTGAAGGAATACAAAGATGGAGTGAAACTAAGTCGGATCTTACTATAGATGAGATAAAGGCAAGAGCTATAAAGGCAGTTAAGATGGAAGTATCACATGGTGTACAATATATCAGGACACATGCAGATGTAACAGATCCTAACCTTACAGCACTTAAAGCGTTGCTTGAATTAAAGGAAGAACTGAAGGATATAGTAACTATCCAGATAGTTTCTTTCCCACAGGAGGGTATGTATTCATATAAGGATGGAGATAAGCTTGTAGAAGAAGGACTTAAGATGGGAGCCGATTGTGTTGGTGGCATACCACATTTTGAATACTGCAGGGAGTTTGGTGAGAAGTCTATACATAAGGTTGTTGAACTTGCAGTTAAGTATGATAAGCTTATAGATGTACATTGTGATGAAAGTGATGATCCTATGAGCAGATTCGTAGAGCTTCTTACAGCACTTTCAATAGTTGAAGGAATCGGACCTAAGACAACAGCAAGCCACACCTGTTCACTTGGTTCTGTTGATAACAGCTATGCATTCAGAATGATGAAGAACTTTAAAAAGGCAGGTCTTAACTTTATATCATGCCCAACAGAGAATATATATCTTCAGGGCAGACAGGATACTTATCCTAAGAGAAGAGGTCTTACAAGGGTTAAGGAATTATACGAAAATGGTATAAATGTATGCTTTGCACAGGATTCTATACAGGATCCATGGTATCCAGCCGGCAACGGCAACCTTATGAATGTACTTGATAATGGCATTCATATCGCACAGATGATGTCGTTTGAGGAGATGGATAACTGTCTTGATCTTATAACAGTGAATGGTGCTAAGACTATGAACATATCAGACCAATATGGTATTGAAGCAGGAAAGCCAGCTAACTTTATTGTAGTTGATGCTAAAAGCGAGTTTGAAGCAGTGTGCGAAAGAGCTGATGTAGTGGCAAGTGTCCGAGATGGAGAATATCTGTTCAAGAAGGCTCCGGTACAGTATGAGGCTTTGAGTGATTTTATGGCAAAGTAAGAGTGAATGATAGTTAATGGATTCATAGTTGATAAAGTAGAATTATAATGTGTGACAAACAGATTAGATTAGTTTACTTGTAAGCCAATCTAATCTGTTTTTTATGTTTTATGATATATAAAGAATGTGCTATAATGTAGGATAATATACAATACAGGAACATTTTATATCGCATAGGATTAAAGTTTGACAGGAGAGAAAAAATGTTTGAATGTAAAGATCTATTAACATTGCCATCTATGGCACAGGCGAAAATAATCGCTGGTAAGAGTGGATTGTCTAACAGTATAAGATGGGTATATAAGCCGGAAAATATGAATTTTGCCAAGTGGGTCAAAGGGCAGGAGCTTCTTATAATAAGTACTCCGGTTATTCAGAGTGAAGATTTCAATCTGCCGCTTGTTATTAAAAAAGCAAATAAGCTTAATATGTCAGGAGCGCTGCTTCTGACAGGTGACAAGTATATAGCCAGTATAGACAGAAGTGTAGTATCGTATGCGAATCTTAATAATTTTCCGATATTTGTTATATCTGGAGAGATTCCACTTGTAGATATATTTGAAGAAATCGGACATGCAATAGCTTATAATAAGAATTCAGATGCCCTTAGTGATGATATTCTGTCAGGGATTATATTTGGTAAGAATATTAATGAAGATGCATTTGCAATGAAGTTTTCGGAGGCTGGTTATGCTTTGGATGGTAGGAACCGCATGTTTACAATAAATATTCATGGTGACAGAAGAATAGAAGAATATGAATATGACACAGTTATAAGTAAAATAAAAAATGAATTCAATTCAGGTAACATGAATGCTTTGTTATCAAGATATGGCAACAATATTGTCGGTTGTTTCTGCTTAAAAAAGGGAGAGATGGATGTATCAGGCAGAAGTGCTGATATTAATATGTCAGGTAATAATATATCAGAGATTATTCCAGTTGATTCTTCAATGAAAAATATACTGGACACCGATACAGTGAGTGAATCGGATAAAAAAGAAGTGCTGGCTAAGATATATAAGAGCTTATCAGAGTATCTTTATAGCATAAGTTCTGATATAAAGCTTGTTATGGGGGTTGGGCGTGCATATGAAGGAATAGGTGATTTACAGAAGAGCTTTACAGAAGCATCAAGATGTGTAATACTCTCAGAGAAAATGAATATGTCAGGAAGAGTGTTCTGGTATGAAGAGATGGGAATATATAACCTGTTTTCAGAGTTAGCAGATAAAAAGGTTATGCAGGAATTCATAGACAATACGTTGGGAGTTATTATTGAGTATGACATGAATAATAATTCTAAGCTTCTGGAAACACTGAAAGCATATTTATGGAACAATAACAGTCTTATTCATGCATCTGAACAGTTATACACCCATAGGAATACAGTTAAGTATAGAGTGCAGCGCATAAGCCAGTTAACAGGCAGGGATTTTGATGATGCCATAACCAGGCTGGAATTTATGAATGCCATTATATGTATGGAAATCAGCTGACAGCATATTATCAGAATATATGTTGAGTAGTAATACTGTTTGTGCTGTGAGCACAAAAGAGCTGTAATTGATTTGTATTTGAATGATATAAAGCAGGTTGATGAAATATTTTATGTTGAAACATATAAGGCGGGGTGATATATTACACTCATGAACAGGAAGTAATTTAAATATAATATCTTATGAAGCAAAGGGGCTTTAGCTGGTGACGACCGGCAGAAGTCCCTTTTTTGTACATTTAAGAGGATTTTTTGAAGCTTTAAGAAGATATTATTCAGATAACCTGTCATAAAAAAGATTATTGCCAATGTATATGACAATATTCTAAAACATCAGGATTCAACAAAAGTTACACAGGAAACAGGAGGATTGATTATGAGTTATGGTCTTATAGCGGTAATTATAGTAATCGGTATTGTAATCGGTGCTATAGCTACTAAAAAATGCGAACCTTTTTTGATAGCGGGTTCAATAATAGGAGCTTTATTCTTATATAAACAGAATTTTATAACAGAGTGGGTGGCAACACTTGAAGAGGTCATGAGTGCAGAGGCATATCTGATACTTGTATGTGGCTTGTTTGGAAGTATTATAGCATTACTTACAGCATCTAAGGGACATTTTGGTTTTGCCAAGATTGTATCTAAAATATGTAACACTGAAAAAAAGACATTGTTTACAACATTTATACTTGGTGTGATCATATTTATAGATGATTATCTTAATGTATTGTCAATTGGAACGGCTATGAAAAAGGTGTATGATAAAGTAAAGGTTCCAAGAGAGGCACTTGCTTATCTTCTTGACAGTACAGGTTCACCAGTATGTGTTATGTTCCCATTTTCTTCGTGGGCGGCATATTTCGGGGCAATATTCTTTGCACAGGAAAGTGTGCAGGCACTTGGCGCAAAGACATGGATGGGAGCATATATTAAAGCAATCCCATTCTGTGTGTATCCTATAGTTGCACTTCTTATAGTTATTCTTTTTTCAGCAGGTCTTTTTCCTAAGCTTGGTGGAATGAAGAAAGCGTATGACAGAGTTGCAACAACTGGTAAGGTGTACAGTGATGCAAGTAAGAAGTATAATATGGATGATGAAGAGGGTGCTCAGGATGGTAATATCCTTAACTTCCTTATACCTATGCTTGTGCTTGTAGTAGTTGCATGTGTAACAGGTAATCTTGTAGTAGCACAGGTTGTATGTCTTGCAGTTACGTTAGTTATGTATCTTGCAGAAAAGCTTATGACATTTACCGAATACTGGGATAACTTTGTAAAAGGCTTTGCGGATATGTTACCTATAATCATTCTTCTTATTGCAGCGCTTACTTTCCAGACTATAGCAAGCAAGATGCAGATGACAGAATTCTTTATAGATCTTACACAGCCTATATTATCAGCTAAGATATTCCCTATGTTAGCATTTATCATAACAGGTATATTAGCATTTATGATTGCCAATGCATGGGGCGTATGTACACTTGTAGCACCAGTATTACTTCCACTTGGTGCAAGCGTAGGTGCTAATGCGATACTTATTATGGCGGCTATTCTTTCAGGTTGTGCATTTGGTAATCATGCATGCTTCTATTGTGATACAACAGTTCTTGCTTCACAGGGTTCAGGTATTGATAACTTTGACCATGCAGTATCACAGCTGCCATATGTGCTTATAGGTGCGGCAGTAAGTATTGTGGGATTTCTGGTTCTTGGTTTTGTGTACTAGAAAACAGAAATGATGTAATGGATATAATAATAAATAGTAAAATGTTATTGAAACAGGATTACGGACTGATATTGAAAAAATCAGACAAAAGAGATAAAAGAGATATTTCTGTATAGGAGGCAGTTATGAGTGATGAAAAGAAATATGTAGTTACAATAGCCAGACAGTTTGGCAGTCTTGGAAGACCTATAGCTAAGATGATGAGTGAGAAGCTTGGCATAGAATATTACGACAGAGATATAGTAGAACAGGCAGCAAAAAAGCTGAATCTTCCTGTATCGCATATTGATGAGCTTGAGGAAAAGGTTAAAAAGACAAGCAAGAATTCTTATATGAGGATGATGTTTCCTCTGGGAACTGAATCAAGCTCTGAGCAGGATAATATATTTGAAGCACAGCAGAATATTATGAGGTTTCTTGTTGAGAGAGAAAGCTGCATTATAGTAGGAAGGTGCTCAGATTTCGTGTTATCGGATGAACCTGCTGCAATACACATATACATATATGCACCTTATGATGCACGTGTTAAGAATTGTGTAAAGGATCTGAATCTGACAGAAGAGGATGCAAAAAAGATGATAAGGTCAGTAGATGAGGCAAGAGATAACTATCATATGCATTATGCCGGCTTCCTTCCATCTGACCCTAAGCATAAAAATATCATGGTTGACAGCAGTGTACTTGGTGTTGAGAAAACAGCAGATTTTCTGGTTGATTTTATCAGAAGAAAGTTTGAGCTTAAGACAATATAATGATACCAGGGTAAAAAGGTCTAAATCCACATGAGCTTGCTCATAGGTGGGTGAAAGAGCTTTTGACCCCCGACATCATATAATAAAAATAAAAATGGGCTGTCGCTTTAACGATAAAAATCGTTGAGGCGGCAGTCTCTTTTTATGTGCGGAATGCACATTGTCGTGAACAATCCGGATGTAATTAATTTGGAAAAAAATGATAAAAAATGATTAAAAAAGAATGCCTGAAAAAAAGATTGCTTAAAAAAGACTGATTTGCAGGCAGGATTGTATACAAAATATCATGTATGGGTATAATTACCCATAAAAACTATGAAAAAATATAAAAAACTATACAATGTGCATAAAAAAGATAATGAATGTTTGTGAATGATGGTGATTGAATATGAACGAATATGGAGTTATTATAATAATAACTTAAAGGTACGTGAACAGGAAGGAGGTATAAAGGTGATATATACAGTTACTTTTAATCCATCGTTAGATTATATAGTTTCAGTTGATGATTTCAAACTTGGCATGACTAACAGAACGAGCAGTGAACAGATGTTAGCAGGCGGCAAGGGGATCAATGTTTCTATAGTACTTAAGAATCTTGGCTTAGAGAATACTGCTTATGGATTTATTGCCGGATTCACAGGTGATGAGATAAGTAAAAGACTTGACAGAGCTGGTGTTAATGCTGACTTTATAAAGGCAGATAGTGGAATATCAAGGATTAATCTTAAGTTAAAAACTATAGATGGAACAGAGATTAATGGTGCAGGACCAGATATTTCAAAGGAAAATATAGAGAGTCTTATGAGCAGGCTTGCACGTCTTAAAGCAGGGGATGTTTTAGTGCTTGCAGGAAGTATTCCATCATGTATTCCGGATGATATTTATATGAATATTATGAGGATGCTTGATGGTAGGAAGGTTATGATTGTTGTTGATGCAACAAGCAGTCTTCTTATGAATGTTCTTAAGTATAAGCCATTTCTTATAAAGCCTAATCAGGATGAGCTGGGCGATATATTTGGTGTGACTCTTAGTACAAGAGAGGAAGTTATACCATATGCATTAAGATTAAAGGAAATGGGAGCTGTCAATGTTCTTATATCTATGGGTGGTAAAGGAGCAGTGCTTGTAGCAGATGATAATAAAGTGTATATGGCAGAGGCTCCTAAAGGTACTCTTAAGAATTCTGTTGGTGCGGGGGATTCCATGGTGGCAGGATTCATAACAGGATGGCTTAAAGAACATAATTATGAGGATGCATTTAAGATGGGAATAGCAGCTGGAAGTGCAAGTGCATTTTCAGATAATCTTGCAACTATGCATGAGGTAGATAGTCTGGTAAGCAGAATTGAAGTTGTACAGGTGGTATAGTTATTTACGAAACGATGTACTAGATAGTGATTATGTAAATCACATAACAATGCAGCAATATGAATGTATAGATTAAAATCAGATGATTGGAGGAATAAATATATGAGGATTACAGAACTTTTAAAGCCTGAAAGTATTGATCTTAATGCAGCGCCTAAAGATAAGAATGATACTATAAAGCAGGCAGCAGCCCTTATGGCAAAGAGCGGAAACATAAGAGATATAGAAGCTTATACTAAGCAGGTTATGGCAAGGGAAGAGGAAAGTACTACAGGAGTAGGTGATGGTATAGCAATCCCACATGGAAAGTGTGATGCTGTAACAAAGCCAGGACTTGCGGCTATGATTATAAAAGATGGAGTTGATTTTGATTCACTTGATGGTGAACCAGTGGATGTTCTTTTTCTTATAGCAGCACCAAACACTAAAGATAACGTACATCTAGATGTTTTAAGTAAGTTATCTGTGCTTCTTATGGATGAAGATTTCACAAATGCACTCAAGGCAGCCAGAACACCACAGGAATTTCTTAAAGTTATTGATGAAGCAGATGAAGAAAGTGCCAGCATAAACGAAAGGCTTGAAGAAACTGCCAGTAAGCCGGCTAAGATACTTGCTGTTACTTCGTGTCCTACAGGAATAGCACATACGTATATGGCAGCTGAGGGACTTGAAAAGGCAGCTAAGAAGCTTGGCTGTACAGTAAAGATTGAAACAAGAGGCTCTGGTGGTGCAAAAAATGTCCTGACAGAGGAGGATATAGAAGCAGCAGACTGCATTATAGTAGCAGCTGATGCAAAGGTGCCTATGACAAGGTTTGAAGGTAAAAGAGTGATAGAATGTCAGGTATCGGATGGTATCAATAAGGCAGAAGAGCTTATAAAGAGAGCCATGAAGGGTGATGCACCATTATATGAGGTTCAGGGAGCGAGTAAGGATGGAAGCGATGGACCAACAGCTTCGGTTAAAAAGGGAAAGTCAGGTGGTATAGGACATCAGATATATATGCAGCTTATGAATGGTGTTTCACATATGCTTCCATTCGTAGTTGGTGGTGGTATCCTTATAGCGATAGCATTTCTTATAGATGGACTTAATGTTGATATGAACAGCCTGTCTGAGGCGGAAAGAGCTAATTTCGGTACAATTACACCAGTTGCTGCTATGTTTAAGACTATAGGTGGAGCAGCCTTTGGCTTTATGTTACCAGTGCTTGCAGGATTCATAGCTATGGCGATAGGTGACAGACCAGCGCTTGCACTTGGTTTTGTTGGTGGTTATATAGCAGCTAATGGTAAGTCAGGTTTTCTTGGTGCACTTGTCGCAGGTTTTGTAGCAGGTTATGTCATCGTTGGATTAAGAAAGCTGTGTGACAAGCTTCCAGAAGCACTTGAAAAGATAGCGCCAGTTCTTATATATCCGGTTGTAGGTATTCTGGTTATCGGACTTGGCATGGCATTTGTTATAGAACCTGTTATGGGAGCTATCAATACAGGACTTAATTCATTTCTTGTAAGCATGGGAAGCTCAAGCAGAGTTATACTTGGTTTTATACTGGCTGCGATGATGGCTATAGACATGGGTGGTCCATTCAACAAGGCAGCGTATGTGTTTGGTACAGCAGCAATAGCTTCTGGTAACTACGATATCATGGCAGCAGTTATGATAGGTGGTATGGTTCCACCTTGTGCGATAGCACTTGCAACGCTCCTTTTTAAGAATAGGTTCACAAAGGAAGAAAAGCAGGCAGGACCTACTAACTTTATTATGGGACTTGCATTTATAACAGAGGGTGCTATTCCTTATGCAGCAGCAGATCCTCTGCATGTTATACCAGCATGTATCGCGGGTTCTGGAGTAGCAGGAGCAATAAGCATGGTATTTAAGTGTACACTTATGGCACCACATGGTGGAATATTCGTATTCCCGGTTGTTGGTAATCCATTATATTATCTGCTTGCATTAGCTGTAGGAACTATTGTTTCGACATTCCTTTTAGGAGTACTCAAAAAGAAAGTAGAAGATTAAAAATAAAAATATAAAAGCGTAAGCGGAAAGAGGCTAAGTATGAAAGAATTCAATTACACAATAACAGACCCTGAGGGAATCCATATGAGACCAGCAGGTGAGCTTGTGAAGGCGGCAAAGCAGTTTGAGAGCAGGATAACTATATCAAAGGATGGAAAAACAGGTGATTGTAAGAAGGTGTTTACTATCATGTCATTAGCAGTAAAGAATGGACAGGAAGTAACTATAAGTGTTGAAGGTGCAGACGAAGAGGCAGCAGCACAGAAGATAAAGGAATTCTTTGAAGAAAATATGTGATGATGGTATTAGTGGATAAGAATACTATTAAAAGATAAGTAAGGTTTAAAATATTCTGGTATACAGTGTGAATATACTTGATACAGACTTGCAGAAAGGAGGTTTTTATGAAAGAATATAAGGGCAAAAGCGTTTTTGGTGGAATCGCCATAGGACGGATAAAGGTATATAATAAGTCGGAGCAGCAGGTTAAAAGAGTGCATATTGATGATACAGAGCATGAAAAGAAAAGATATTATGCTGCTGTGGATAAGGCAGCCATGCAGCTTCAAGAGCTTTACGATAAAGCTGTTAAAGAAGTAGGAGAAGCTAATGCAGCTATATTCGAGATGCACCAGATTATGCTTACGGATGATGATTATAAGGAATCAGTTGAAAATATAATAGACAGCCAGCATGTTAATGCAGAATATGCAGTAGCACAGACTGGAGATAATTATGCAGCTATGTTTGCAGCTATGGAAGATGAGTATATGAGAGGCAGGTCAGCAGATGTAAAGGATATATCTGAAAGACTTATAAATATACTCAGCGGTTTTAATGCTTCATCCATGGTATCGGACGAACCTGTTATTATTGTGGCTGAGGACCTTGCACCATCAGAAACAGTCCAGCTTGATAAGGACAAAATACTGTCGTTTGTAAGTGTTAAAGGTTCTGTTAATTCACATACAGCTATTCTTGCAAGAACTATGGGTATACCAGCACTTATAGGAACGCCTGTTATTCCTGACAATGATATAGATGGAAAAATGGGAATAGTTGATGGTAATAGTGGATGTTTATATGTTGATCCGGATAATGAAAAACTTGGATATTATAGAAAAAAACAGGATGAACAGCTAAAACAAAAGGAACTTCTGCAGCTTTTAAAGGGCAGGGAAGATATAACTATTGATGGAAGAAAAATAAAATTATATGCCAATATAGGAAATGTTAAGGATGTTATGACTGTTAAGGCTAATGATGCTGCTGGTATAGGATTGTTCAGAAGTGAGTTTATATATCTTGAAAGAGATACATTTCCAACAGAAGAAGAGCAGTTTAACATATATAGAACAGTAGCTGAAAATATGGCTGGAAAACCAGTTATAATAAGAACGCTTGATATAGGTGCTGATAAACAGTGCGATTATTTTAATATGGATAAAGAAGATAATCCGGCACTTGGCATGAGAGCAATAAGGATATGCTTGACAAGAACAGAAATATTTAAAACCCAGCTAAGGGCATTGTACAGAGCCAGTGCATATGGTAACATTAACATAATGTATCCTATGATTGCTAATATGTGGGAAATCGACAGAATAAAAGAGATTGAAAAAGAAGTCAGGGATGAACTTAAGCAGCAGGGAATTGATATAGGAGATGTACAGACTGGCATTATGATAGAAACTCCGGCAGCTGTTATGCTAAGTGATGAGCTGGCTGAAAAAGTAGATTTCTTTAGTATAGGAACTAATGATCTTACACAGTATACACTTGCTGTTGACCGTCAGAATCCAAAGCTTGACAGTTTCTTTGACCCACATCATCCAGCAGTACTTAAGATGATAAAGATGGTTGTGGATAATGCACATAAAGCTGGTATATGGGCAGGAATATGCGGAGAACTTGGCGCAGATACATCTCTTACAAGAGAGTTTTTGAAAATGGGTGTTGATGAGCTTTCAGTATCACCAGGAAGAATACTTCCGATAAGAAAGATTATCCTTGATACAGATGTTTCGCAGCTTTCATAAAATATCGTGGTTATGGCATTTTATAGGAGCATGAAGTAATATTATTAATATTCTAAATGGAGTGATAAGATATGCTGACAGAGAAAAGACATGAGATTATATTGCAGCTACTTAGAAAAAAAGGCAGCATAACTGTTAATGAAATCAAGGATGAACTAGGAATATCAGAGTCTACAATAAGAAGAGACCTTAATACACTGGATGAAGAAGGCAGACTTGTTAAGGTGTTTGGTGGTGCAGTGTCGGTTAACTACGGATTTTCTGGAAAAGAACCTACAGTATCACAGAAAAAGGAGATTAATCTGGAAACTAAGAAGAGTATAGCAAGGTATGCAGCAGCGCTTATTGAGCCAGATGATTTTGTTTATATTGATGCAGGAACCACTACAGGCTGTATGATAGATTATATAAAGGAAAAAAGAGCAACATATGTGACTAATGCGGTTACACATGCAAGGAGTCTTGCTATAGCAGGCTTCAGGGTGATCCTTATAGGTGGTGAGCTTAAAGGCTCAACTGAAGCAGTTGTAGGAAGCAGTGCTGTAGAGGCATTAAAAGAGTATAATTTTAATAAAGGCTTTTTTGGTGCTAATGGAATAAGCATAAAGAGCGGAATAACAACACCTGATATAAGTGAGGCTGCTGTAAAAAGAATGGCAGCAGCACATTGCAGCTGTAAATATGTACTTGCAGATTCGGATAAGTTTGACAATATAAGCTCAGTTACATTTGCCAGACTTGACGAGGTAAAGTTCATAACAGACAGCAGAGTGCCAGAGTCTTATAAAGAATATGAAGTGATAATAACACGATATCCAGATATTGGATAGAAGACAGTATAAACAACCCCAGAGTGCCGTGACAGAATGTGAAATGATTCTTATGCGGCACTCTGGGGTTATTAGTTATAGCTATTATTTATTAGTTATTGTTTGTTAGTTGTTAGTAGTTAGTAGTTATTTATTATTTTCAAGTTCCTTCAGCTGGGCTGATATAGCTTTCTTAATAACGTTGAAGGATTCTTTACTTATGTCATGTTCGATACGGCAGGCATCTTCCTCTGCCACTTTTTTATCAACGCCAAGTTTTATGAGCCATGATGAAAGAATCTGGTGTCTTTCATATATCATCTCAGCTATTTCTTTTCCGGAATCCGTAAGGTATATATAACCCTCTTTAGTTACACGTATATGCTCTGCTTCCCTTAGATTCTTCATTGCTATACTTACACTGGATTTTTTATATCCCATTTCATTGGCAATATCTATAGAACGTACAACAGGCAGTTTTTTACTAAGCATAAGTATTGTTTCAAGATAATCTTCAGCTGATTCATGAATAACCATCGTTAATTCCCCCTGGTATATATCATAATATGAACAAATCATAAAGTAGATATAGTAATAAGTGTTTAGATTATAACATATAATATAAAATTAAGCAAATTATTAGTTTCTAAAAGGAAAAATGTGGTATACTATAGCTATTATTCATCAGGTATCTGATATTCAGATACAACAGTATGTAAATATTAAAAACTGGATGGTATAACTTATGAATGAGGTTAATGAATTATTTACTAAAGAAAATGTAGAGAAGATAGTGGTGCCACAGGTTGTTAAGGATGATCTGTTAAATATTATAGAAGAAAAGTTAAAGAGGGCAGGTTTTTATTACAGAATAGCATATAGGGTAAAGACGGTTGATTCTATGGTCAACAAGCTTATATTTAAGGATTACCGCAGACCTGGTACAGAAAATGCTGACAAGAAAATGCAGGATCTTGTTGGCATTCGAATAATACTGTATTTTGTTGATGATGTTGATATATGCAGAAAGCTGCTGGATACATTGTTCGTATCGCCTGGCATGTGGGAAACTACAGAAAATAACGAGTATGAATTTAAGGCTATGAAGGTTAATGGTATATTCAGATTACCAGCATATCTTAGCAAAACAATTGTTAATCCATATCTGTCAGATTATGTAGATGATACATTTGAAGTACAGGTAAGAACGAATTCGTTTGAAGGATGGCATGAGATAGAACATGACATGAGATATAAGGGATCAGCTTTTGGAATCGGAAATGAAGCCCTTGCACGCAAGATGAATAGTATACTTGCTACGTTTGAGTTATGTGACGATTCGATTGTGGGGCTGTTGGAGGATCTTGGCCACCAGCATTACAAGGATAAAAAGTGGAATGATATGTTAAGATGCCATTATAGACTAAAGTTTGAAAATGAGCCATTACATCCATATATAGAAGAACTGTTTGATGAGGATACAGAGCTTGCAAAGATATTCTATAAGTTTAAAAGACCAGGGGCTATAGAACAGCTCTGGATGGATACATCAGAAAAGGGAATAGAACTTACTGTTAACAATATAGTAAGAATAGTTAACCAGATTGGTCCGGATGATGAAAGATTAAATGAGGCATTTAAGAAAATAGATCATGAAAAAGGCCAGGATAACGAGACTGTAAGTAAGAGAAGAAAGTTTGAGCCTTTTAAGAAGCTTGGTACATATAAAGTATTCCAGTCACATTCGGCTATAGATCTTACAAACCTTTCTATGGAGGATGCATATAAAAAGGCAGTTAATTATATATATTCATGGATTAAATCAAGATTTCTTGAGGTCTTTGATGATCTGCCAGAGAGTGTAGGAGCATATGAAAATGAGATGCCAGGATATAAGGTTGCAATCTCATATGATCCTGAAAGGCTGTATTTCAAGGAAGTAACAACGCATCTTGATACAAAGATAGCGAACAGGGTATGGATATCAATAGCTTCTATTGAAAAAAGGAATGATACCCTTGTGTTTGATGTAAGCAACGAATATGCTGAACCAGCAGATAAGTACAGGGATAACGAAAACATATTATTCAGCCGTCCTAATTTCTATGGTGAGATTGCTGATAATATAGGAATATGCGATATAGAAAGATTAAGACAGACAGTTAAGAGTATTGGGCATACGAAAGAATATGATGTGCTTAAGAAGCTTATATCAGATGAAAACAGGGAGTTTCCTGTTGTAGTCTTTGTGGCATCAGATGATTACTGGGTTGAAAAGTTTGATGTTGACTATTTTGCTTATCTTGTTGGATATTATGCACATATTAAAAGAGTAACTACAGAAGAATTAGCTGAACAGTTTGCAAAGGATTATGATCTTGATGAGGATGAATACAGAGATTCTATAACTGTGTTTTATCCAGGAAAGAAACCAGCTGCAAGTTATAAATCACATATACTTAATACAACATTTGAGGTTATTAAGATAGAAAAGAAGAAATACTGGAATGAAACCGGATGCCGTGCATTCAGACGGCAGCTTGTTTCAGATATAAGAGAAAATAATGTTGCTAAGTAGTCTGAGTATAACTTTTCAGGCAGGGGTGGAAAAAAATGAACCATGAAAAAAATGAATCTTATAATTATGTGAGCTGTTATATATAATTAGAGCATTAATAGTCATATGTATCTGCGACTGTAAGATATTATGTTGAATATGTAAGGAAAGGAGCAGCGACGTATATAGTGTATAAGTTGAATCTTAAACAGGGTAACGTGAGATAGTTAATATACACAATATAAAATCTTATGATAACTGATAACAGATTCACAAAGATAGATGTTGATTCTGAATGTAGCATACAATATGACATTAAAATTATATAATTGTGGGAGGTTTTTATGCATCATATAAAAACAGGTAAACTGCGTAAGCATATGTCAGCAATGATGGCTGTGATTATGGCTGTATCTCTTGCAGTTCCAGCAGGTCTTTCTTTTTCAGCCAGAACTGTAAGCGCAGCAGATAAAACAGTAGAAGCAAAAGCTGGTGAAGCTATTTATAATCTGCGTGATGGTTCAATCATAGCTACTGATACAGATGGTAAGAAGGATGTTACGTATGACAGACTTACAGTAAAGGTTGGAACTAAGAATGCATACAAATATAATGGTCCGGATCATGGTGTTGCATTTAAAGATGGCAATTCACTTGAAATAGCTGTTGATGGACCATCAAAAATAAGTCTTGGCGCATGCCAGTATTCTGACAATGGAGTAATAACAGCATCAAGTGCAGATGGTTCATATACAGAAACAAAGGATGCCAGAACTGCGATGTGTTATCATCAGGATGGTTCAACTATAGATTTTGCATATACAGGTGAGGCAAAGACAACAATAACAATAGCTTTCTCATGTACAGTATATGTTCCTGAGGTTATTGTTGGACCTTATACAGCTGATACTCCAGATGATAACGGTGTGAAGAAGGATTCAACATATATGTATAACTTTGCAGATGGTTCAGTAGTGCCAGCAAGCTATGATAGTGTTAATCCACTTAAAGGAAGTATTGAATCAAAGGATGGCAATCTTAAGATAACTGGTAGTGGAGACCTTTATATGCATGATACACAGCATGGTCTTGCTTTATACAATGGCAATACCTTTGAAGTGAAGGTAGCAGGTAATTCAACAGTTACATTTAATATGTGCCAGTATGGTGGCGATGCAGAGGGTAAGATAGTTGCATCTACTAAAAAGGGCGAATTTGTTACAGATACAAAGCAGCTTCTTATGGATGGTGCAGCGGATGGACTTTCATCTATGTCGTTCAGATATGAGGGTGTTGCAACTACACTTAAGTTCACAGTATCCTGTGCAGCTGAAGCAGAAATGTATCTTCATGGTATTAATGTAGCTAATGAACCAGAACAGACAGAGGTACCAGAACTTGTAGGTAATGGTAAGGCAGATGTATGGGATTTTGGTGCTGCAAAGCTTGATGAAGCAGATTATAATAATATGCTTACAGAGGATGTTATTAATTCATGGTATCCAGAATCAGTTAAGGCTGGTTCAGAAGGTGCTACTATTGGTTCATTTATGACAGATGAATTATATTTTAATCCATCAGGAAAGACTAATAACAGAATCAGAACATCTAATACAGGTATTACAAGATACGATAAGAGAGATGATATTACTATAGATGGAGTGACATTAAGTGGATATCTTTATTCTAACAATTCAACTCCTGTAGTATACATGGGATTAAAGTTATATAAGAATGATATTCTCACATTGTATACAGGTTCTAATGGTGGAGCTTCAACTATAGTATGTGAATCACCAAGTGGACACATCCAGACAGCAGAAAGTAATGTTTCAGGTGCAAAGATACAGTTTACAGCATCTGAGTATGGTATATACAAGATATATTCAACAAATGAAAAGCTTGTTGTATACAGAGCTGTAAGACAGCATACACAGCCAGTTGTTGTCAGTGGTGCTGTTGATACAAAGAATGCCAGCGGACTTGATACAAAAGATTACAGCATAGCATTTGTTAATAAGTCAACAGGCGAAAAGAATGTTGTAAAACCAGAGAATGGTTCTTACAGTGTATATCTTAATGAGATGTATGACTATGATGTAGTTCTTATGGATGCTAACGGATATGTAATAAATTCAGCCAATAAGTTATCTATAGCTAAAGGCGATGGAGCTAAGAAGTTTGATATAGTTATTAAGTCAGTAGATCTTGTAAAATTAACAGGAAAGATAACAGGTCTTACACAGTCAGCTCTTGAAGCACTTAACTTAAGCTTTGTTAATAAAGATTATGTATACGTACCAGAAATCAAAATAAATGGTGATGATATTACAGTTAATCTTGAAAAGGGAGTAACTTATGATATCGTGGCTGAAGGAATAAATGATTATTATCTTTCTGATATAAAGACAATATCAGCAGACAAAGATATTACAAAGGATATTGTATTTTCAGAAAAACCAGCTTATAAGGTTAATATGAAATTAGATAATCTTCCAGAGGAAGCTGCTGCAAGTGTTACATTTTCTAATATTAATGAAGAAGGGTATACATACACATTCACAGATCTTTCTGATATAAAGTTAAGAGATGGACAGTATAATGTAACAGTAAATAATATTGGAAATGTTCCTTATAGACAGAAGATTACATCTAATTTAAAGGTAGATGGAAAAGCTGTTGATAAGACAGTAAGCTTTATTAAGAATACAAATTGGGATTTTTCTAAGCTCAATGGCAATCCTGGTATTGAAGCTATTGGGGAGAATAATTATTATTCAGGACTCGCATTAACAGGTTCTGTTATGGAAAACAAGATATATCTTCTTGCACTTACAGATGGAGAGATTAACTTCCCGGTTAAAAAAGGCCAGATTGTCAATATAGGTTACTGCTATTGTGCAGCATTCTCTATCAATGGTGAGGAACCAGTAGTAAGTAATAGTGGAAGTACTACTAATATTGAAACTACACAGTATGTAGTAAAAGAAGATGGAAATCTTAATATCAAAGGTGTAACAGCAGCTGTTGATGGCAAGGAAATCAAACAGACATATTTTACATCAATAAGTGTAAGTGATGTTGTAGCTTATCAGCCACAGCTTTATGTAGGAGCTGATAAAGAATTCAAGACAATCAATGATGCACTTACAAGGGCTGCAGCTATGCAGAGAACAAAAGACCAGAGAGTTGAGATAGTTATTGACCCAGGTAACTACGAGGAAATGCTTGTTATCGATGTACCTAATGTATCACTTGTTAATGCAGCAGGAAGTGAATCAAGCCTTGAGATAAAGAATAAAGGTGTTGATATAGGAGAGAATGTAGTAAGAATAACTTCTTATTATGGACATGGATACAGCTACTATAGTATGGGTAATGATTGCAAGTATGATGCAGATTTACTTGCAGCAAATAAAGAAAATGGATACCTTACAAAGAAGAATCCAGGTTCAGGTAGTACAGATGGTTCTTACTGGAATGCAACAGTAGTCGTATCAGCAGAAGGCTTTAAGGCAGATGGTATTGTATTTGAAAACTCATTCAATCAGTATATTTCAGAAAAAGAAGCTAATGATATTGTAGTTGAATGGGAAACAGGTGGTAAAGGAACAAGATCTACAACAGCAAAGGATACATCTGTCCAGGGAAGAAGCTTTGTTGAAAGAGCTGCAGCATTAGCAGTTCTTGGTGATAATGCTGTGTTTACAGGCTGTAAGTTTATAGGCCGTCAGGATACATTATATGGTGCAACAGGCATCAGTGCTATGTTTAACCAGTGCGATGTACTTGGTGCAGTAGATTATATCTTTGGTGGTATGACAGCCGTATTCTACAGATGTCAGTTAAGACTTAACACAAGTGAGGCAGATTCTGATGTTGCTTACATAACAGCTGCACAGCAGTCAGGTGGAAGAGGTTACCTTATGTATGAATGTAATGTAACATCAACAACACCAGGTGTTGATACAGCATCACAGTACCGCTCTAAACCAGGTTATTTTGGAAGACCTTGGGCAGCTAATACATCAGAAGTTGTATTCTATAATACAACAGTTGAGACAACAGATTTTAAGGGACAGGAAGGCAAATCGCTTATAGCACCTGCAGGATGGAATAATACACTTGGTGGTGAATCACCTATGATGTATGAATATGGAACTAAAGAGCTTTCAGGTGAGAATAATTCAGCATCAAGAGCAGCATGGGCTAAGATCCTTGAATCTCCAGTTATAGATGATGGTAAGACAGCGATTACACTTGGCGCGTTCTATAACAAGACAGCAGATTACACTAATGTTGACAATGCTGTTAAGAAAGCACAGACACTTAATGCAAAGGATTATAAGGATTTCACAGCTGTGGAAAAAGCAGTTAAGGCAGTTGTAAAGGATTATACAGTTGATAAACAGGGCGAAGTTGAGAAGATGGCAGATGATATTCTTGCTGCGATCGCATCGCTTGAAAAGAATACACCGGACCCAACACCAACACCGGATCCAACACCAACGCCAGATCCAACACCAACACCGGACCCAACACCTGGAACAGATGATAAAACACAGGGTTCTGATGCATCAGATGGCAACACTGATAACAGCGGTACAGCCGGCAGCACAGAAAACATAGGTGCATCAGATACATCTACAGCAACAGGGGATGTGTATAATACAGCACTATATGCAGTTATTCTTATGCTTGCAGCCATAGCAGGGGTAACAGTATTAGCAGTATCAAAGAAGCGTACCGACCGTTAGTTGTTAGTTGTCAATCAAGTGAAAATACAGTAAAATGTAAAAAATATAAGTAAAATATAGGATAATATTCCTCTTGTCGTACATGTTAATAAAATATATAATTATTTATATATTTTGTACGGCAAGGGGAAAATTTTGTGTTATGAATAAGAAATATTTTAAAAGCGGGATATTCAAAAAACTGTTTTCTTCGTATATAATAATTATACTTTTACTGTTCGTATCTTTCGTAGCAGCTATGTTACATGAAGCATGGGCAATATCAATGGAACGCCAGGAGAATTACTATCAGTCAGCAGTTGAAAAGATATCTAACAGTATTGATGTGCTCCTTATGGATGCATATGTCATAACATCAGATATTAATTCATCAGATATTATAAATAAGTATGCTATGCAGAAAAAAGATATTATAAAAAATAATGTTTCTGAAGCGGAAGTTATGACAGAGATAAAGAATTATATGATATCAAGGTATAATATTAATATATATGATGTTCTACTTATGCTAAATGATTCTGATTCTGCGTTTTCATCTTTTGGAATATTCAGACTTGATAAAGCAGCAGATAATATTCAGGTAAGAGGAAAAGTGCATAGTGGAAAGTCGGTTAATGATATATATGATATAGGAAACAGCGAAGTTGTTTTCAATAAGGAATTTATAATATATACACAAAATTATAATTCGGTGTATGCAAAAGGTGTTATATGTGTATTATATGATAAAAAAAGCCTGATTGATATGATAGATTCACAGATTACTCATGATATGCCTATAAATATATATATCAATGATGAACCTGCATATTCATATGGTGATGTAAAAAAACCAATAGAATATAACGTTTCATCTGTATTTAACACCGGAATAGATTATAAAATAGAGATAGACAGCTCATGTTTTAGATTTAACACAGATTACAGATTCTGGATTAGTGTTGTAGTAGCAGGAGTATTTTGTATAATTCTTATAATATCTTCACTTTATATGTCGAAAAAATTTTATACACCATTAAATAACATAAGCAGGATTATAGGTATTAACAGTGAAAATGATGTAAATGAAACAAAAACAAAAAGAAATAAAAAATCAGCAGATAAAGCGGATGATTTGGGCTTATTAAGACATACGGAGACTGACAGTGGACTTGATAAAGAATATGACAATATAATTAATGGTATTAAGAATCTCATAGGTGAGAATAATGGCTATAAGGAACGTATGATATCAATAAAACCATATGCACAGCAGGGAATGCTGCATGGCATGCTTAACAACAGTACAGAGCCATCAAAGCTTAGTTGTATGCTTACAGATGATTATAAAGTACTTCAGAAGCAGTACTATGTAATAGCAGATGTCAATATGTCAGATATAGGCTCACGGTCTGCTGATGTTTCATATTTTAGAAAAATGCATCATATTATAGAGCAGACAGCAGATAGTTACATAGATGATGAAACATATGTTGTATGGTATGATAAGGACGATTATAATGTCTTTCTTATAATTAACAGTGATGATGGCAATAATCTGGACAGCATATATTATGATATACATAATTCCATGAAAGAACGCATTGATAATGAAGAGTATGTATTTACAATCGGAGTGGATAAAGTAAGGGATGATATTGAACAGTTATCACTTGCATGCCATAATGCAGATAATGCACTTGCTAATATAATGACAGGTGGAAGAGATGCTGTGTATTATTATGATGATGATAAGAAGTATATGGCATGTGAATATTATTTTCCATCAGATACACAACAGAAGCTTATAAGATATGTAAGAGAAAACAGAAAAGAGGATATTGGGTATATTCTTGATGATATTATGAATGTTAACATGAAGAATAATTCTGATAATCTTAAAGTTATCAGTCTGATGATAGATGAACTGCATATAACCACAGCCAAAGTTCTTAAAAATATACAACAGGATAATGTAGTTGGATTTACTCTTGAAAAAATGGAATATCCTGCAACGCTTGAGGAAATCTTTACATATTATAAGGCAGTATATAATATGGCTTGTGAACAGTATATGGATATGTCAGCATCAAGAAAAGATACTAATGAGCTTAATAAAGAAATAATGATAGAAATCGATGATAATTATATGAAAGCAGATATGTCACTGGCATACCTTACAGATAAGTTTGGCGTAAGTAATAAGTATATCACCATGCTTTGTAAAAGCACAAAGAGAATGACATATATACAGTATATTCAGGAATTGAGGATAAAGAAGGCAACAGAATATATAAAGGATGGACAACATTCGTTAGAGGAAATAGCAGCATTATGTGGGTATTCTAATATGCTTACATTCCGGAGAAATTTTAAAAGCGTAATGGGTGTTAATCCAAGTGAATACAATTAACAGAAAATGGAGAACTATATGAGCCGGATTGTAAAATACATATTGGTGGGTACAATGTTGATGGTTATATGCATGACAACAGCATGTTCTGGCAAAAATAAAGATAATACAGCGGGTGTGCATATATCAATACTTGCGAAGAATTCACAGTATACAGATGTGGATTATGAGAGTACAGAGGTTATCAGAAAGGTATCAGAGAACTCAGGATATGATATAGAATGGAAACTTAGACAGCCGGACAGCTATTATGATGTGGTAAGAGAACTTATACTAAATGGAGATACACTTGCGGATATTATACAGCTGCCGGATATGGATATGAATATGGAATATATTAATACTGGCAAATTCGTGTGTCTTGATGAATATCTTGATTATATGCCGAATTATAAAAAGTTTCTCCAGTCTAATCCGGATATAAAAGCATCACTGACAACTGATACAGGGCATATATATTATGTGCCACAGACAGTCCTTACATATAATTATGTACCATGTGTTATGTATAACCAGGAATGGCTGAAAAAAGCAGGTAAATCAGAGCCACAGACATTAGATGAGCTGGTTGAACTGCTTCGCATATATAAGTCAGAGGATATGAATGATAATGGCTATAGCACAGATGAAATACCATTAAGCATTATCCCTGATTTTATACCATATATGTTTGGACCTGCTTTCGGGCTGGATCTTTCAACAGGGTTTATAATTGATGATTACGGGAATGTCAGTTATTCATATAGTGATAGTGTCAATTATAGAAAATATCTTGAGTTCGTTAATGATTTATATGAGGAAGGTCTTATCGAGAAAGACTATGAAAAATGCACGAGGGATATTATAAAGGAAAGATGCAGCAGGAATATTACAGGTGTAACATTTGATTACAGCTGGCATATGTCAATGCTGTATAGTGCACAGTATAATGAATATAATGGTGATACTCCTGTATTTAAAGGAGGAGTTCCACTATCAGGTGAGCATCAGGGCTTTTACATAGGAAGAAATGCTGTAAGCGGCATATTTGGTGTTACTAAAACTGACAATGTTATAAGTGCTGTTAAAGTTCTTGATTATCTTATATCTGATTATAATGAAGACATGTACTGCTTTGGAATTGATGGAGTAAGTTATTATATGGATGACGAGGGAAATAAAGTATTTATGGATGCTGCAAAGGACGATGCTTTCATTCAGAAGCTTGGTGTTAATCCTATATGTGTTCCGTCAAGACAGTCGGTAGCAGCTACAGATATGCTTCTTCCAGAATGGCATATAAGACTTGATAAGCAGCTGGCTAAGTATGTAAGAAAGCCACTTCCTTTTATGTATGTTTCATCATCGGACGTTGACAAGAACAATGGCTATATAAACTATATATCCAAATATGTTGATGATGAGGAAAATGATTTTATAACAGGAAGGCAGTCTTTAAGCAGCTTTGATGCATACCTTAATACACTTGATAATATGGGGATCAAAGAAATAACCAGTATAAAACAAAAACAGTATAATCTTTATAAAAATAATATGTAAAAGCCGGTTCGTAAAATAATATGTAAAAGCTGGTTGACATATAACAGCAAGTAGGGTACGATTTAGTGTATTAAAGTTATAAATTATTCACGTGGTAGTGAAGTGAAATGGAGAATTGAAACATGAAGACTTTTACTAGTAGTAAAACGATAAAACGTATGTTACTTGTGCTTTTAGTATGTTCACTTATAACTGGAACTCTGACAGCATGTGGAAGTAAGAAAAAGCAGTCTGGTATTACAACATTTACAGTAGGTTTTGATGCTGAATTTCCACCATACGGATATAAGGATGATAATGGTGAGTATGTAGGCTTTGACCTGTCACTTGCACAGGAAGTATGCAAGCGTAACGGATGGGAGCTGGTAAAACAGCCAATAGACTGGGATTCAAAGGATATGGAGCTGTCTTCGGGAACCATTGATTGTATATGGAACGGTTTTACTATGAATGGCAGGGAGTCAGATTATACATGGACAACTCCATATATAGATAACTCTCAGGTAGTTATTGTTAAGTCGGGTTCTTCTATTAACAAGTTAGCAGATCTGTCAGGAAAGGTAGTTGTTGTACAAGCGGATTCATCTGCACTTGCAGCATTTACAGGAGAAGATGCAACAGAGGATAATCTTGCACTTGCTAAAAGCTTTGCATCGCTTCAGCAGGTTGGAGACTATAATGCAGCGTTTATGAATCTTGAATCAGGTTCAGTTGATGCTATATGTATGGATATGGGTGTTGCAAAGTATGAACTTGAAGCAAGAGGCATCCAGTTCAGAATGCTATCAGAACAGGTATCAAAGGAACAGTATGGTATAGGTTTTAAGCCTGGTAATACAGAGTTAAGAGATACCGTCCAGGAGACATTGTATGATATGCTTGCTGATGGTACATTTGGGAATATAGCTAAAGACTGGGGACTGGAAGAAAGCATATGTTTAAGCGCTGATAATAAAGTTAATGATATTACAGCAGATAAGAAAACATCAGGGTTTATGAGTGATTTTGCAGATGTTGTAGGCAAGCTTGCAAGTGGTATGCTTGCTACTCTTATGATATTTGTTCTTACACTTGTTTTTTCACTTCCTCTTGGTATGCTTCTTATGTTTATAAGAATATCAAAGGTTAAGCTTGTAAGATGGATTGCCAAGATATATATATCTATTATGAGAGGAACGCCACTTATGCTTCAGCTGCTTGTCGTATTCTTTGGTCCATATTATATATTTGGAATATCGTTATCATATAGTTATAGATTCTATGCAGTTATCATAGGCTTTGCTTTAAACTATGCAGCTTATTTTGCAGAAATATTCAGATCAGGTATAGAAGCTATACCAGTTGGACAGCATGAAGCAGCTTCTGTTTTAGGGTACACCAGAAGCCAGACATTTGTAAGAATAGTTCTGCCTCAGATGATGAGAATAGTTCTTCCATCTGTAACTAATGAGGTAATAACACTTGTAAAGGATACATCACTTGCTTTTGCACTTGCGTATACAGAAATGTTCACACTTGCAAAGCAGATTGCAGCAGCCAACGCAAGTATAATGCCACTTTTTGTAGCGGGTGTATTCTATTACATATTTAACTTTGTTGTTGCATGGGTTATGGAAACTATAGAAAAGAAGATGCGCTATTATAAGTAGAATGGAGAGCAGGGTGAATAATATGAATTTACTTGAAATGAAACATGTTAAGAAAAAGTTTGATAATCTTGAGGTGTTAAAGGATATATCTATAGAGGTAAAAGAAGGTGAAGTTGTAGCTATTATAGGTCCATCTGGATCTGGAAAGTCAACATTTTTAAGATGTGCAACTCTTCTTGAAACTATGGATGAAGGAACACTTGCCTACTGCAAAGAAAGTGCAACCTTAAACGAATCAGGTCCTACACTATATGTGGATAAGAAGAAGCTGCATGAGATTAAGAATGATTTTGGACTTGTTTTCCAGAATTTTAATCTGTTTCCACATTTCTCAGTTCTTAAGAATGTAATAGATGCACCAATTAATGTCCAGAAAAGGGATAAGGATGAGGTTATAGCAGAAGCACGAGAACTGCTTAGAAAGGTAGGTCTTGAAAACAAAGAAGATAACTATCCAGGCCAGCTATCAGGTGGACAGCAGCAAAGAGTTGCCATAGCCAGAGCACTTGCCATGAATCCTAAGATATTGTTCTTTGATGAACCGACATCTGCCCTTGATCCTGAGATAACTGCTGGTATTCTCAAGCTTTTAAGAGCTTTAGCAGATGAGAAGATGACTATGGTTATAGTTACACATGAGATTGCATTTGCAAGAAATGTAGCAGACAGGGTTATATTCATGGATGGCGGAGTTATAGTAGAAGAGGGAAGACCAGAGGATGTAATAGATAATCCAAAGAGTGAAAGAACAAGAAGCTTTTTACAGAAGATGGCATAATTTAATTTATATGTAAAATATATTGGATTGCTGTATCATGATTATGGCAATCCTTTTTTGCGGGTAAAAACAACTTTTTATATTTTTTACACTTTAAGTGCATGATTTATATTTTGACACTCACATCATTATATGATGTCGGTGTCAAAAGCCCCCGACTTTGATACCTACGAATTGTTCCGTGCTACGCACTCCCAC
>OJSE01000890.1_pt1 | contig 42113 bp, 46 predicted proteins | sample 1599351 | NCBI WGS metagenome assembly OJSE01 (sample SAMN04168656, study PRJEB22393) | human gut metagenome | biome: human gut microbiome; feature: stool | host: Homo sapiens | collected 2014-03-17 | reverse complement strand
TGTTCGCACCGGCGCAACGGTGGGGAACTTTGCCCGCATCGGCAGCAATGTTACCGTCTGTAACCATGCAGCCGTGCCGGACGGAGCAGATATTCCGGACGGCTCCGCAGTACATTCAGAGGTGAAGATTGAAAATGAGAAGTAGAGGGTATCCATTCCCTTAATCGCATCACAAACAAGCCATCTTTCGGTGGCTGCTTTAAAAATTGAATATTGTGTATGTTAAGGTTATGCAGTTGCTGACTTGATCTTATAACCTTGGTTTCTGGCGATCATGAGTGCCTGCTCTACGGTAATCTCACGATCAACTGGAAGTAAATCGGATTTCTGATAAAGTTCTGCATTATAGTTTTCCCCGTTCTTCAACATGTGGTATAATGCGGTAAGAAGCATTCTTGCTATTGCAATGATTGCTTTCTTGTGACCGCGACGCTTTTTGAGACGGAGATAGCGGTTACGAATTTCAGGATGCTTTTTGCTGGCAACAACAGCATTGGCACATTGCACTAGCAGTGGCTTGATATAGCATCCGGCCTTGGAAACCCGGACAGATTTTTTCTTCCCTGCACTTTCATTGTTGGTTGGGGTAAGACCAGCCCATGAGCATAAGTGTTTCGCCGAAGGAAAAGCCTCCATGTTGGTACCGATTTCGGAAATGATACCGATTGCAGTAAAATCACTGCTGATACCAGGAGCGGTTTGAAGAATGGCAAGTTCCTGCTGATAGGGAGCGGCGAGCGCAAGAATGAGTTCTTCAAGCTCTGCTTTCCGGGATTCAAGGTTTTCATAGTGAGCTTTGATCACCTTGAGTTTGCCAGCCTGTTCCGGAGTGATATAACCGTCAATGGCGTCACGGAGTTCCGGAAGTTTCTTTTTCAAACTTTTGTAAACGAGAGGCTCAAGGTCAAAGGAAGTATCTGCGGGATTTTCCAAAAGTTTATCCAGTATCGCCTGAGCAGATTTGCCGAAGGTGTCCGAGACAACGTTTCCCAACTGGATATTGGAAACCGTGAGACAGTTCTGCAAACGATTCTTTTCGCTTGATTTGAAGCAGGTCAGTTTGAAACGGTAGCGCATAAGGTCACGAAGCTGGCGAATGTCAGCAGGTGGCATAAAGCTTCCGGCAACAAGATCATGCTTAAACAGGTCAGCAATCCATTTGGCATCTTTCTTGTCAGTTTTCTTTCCACGGATAGCCTTAACATATTTGGGATGAGCAAGGACAATCGAACAATCCGATTCCAAGATGTTATAAACGGGGATCCAGTATTTACCGGTGGATTCCATACAGACATCCTTGCAATCCCGGTCGAGTAGCCATTGTAGCAAAGTTTTCAGACCGCTCGTGTAGGTCGAAAACCGATGGCTCTCGTAAGAAGTGACGCCTTTATCGTTCGTAGAAGCGATACAGGCAACTACAAAAGTCTTGTGGACATCAATGCCACAGCAGATTTTGTACACGATTTTTAAAGCCATAGGGACTCCTTTCAGAACCGAGAGGTTTAATAAAGATTATAGGGAGAGACGGCATTGACTGAACGCCTAAGCCATAAACGAGATTGTTTATACAAAGATAAGATTACGTGTTCAAAGTCACACTTATTTGTGCTTGAAAAGGCGGACTACACATATAAAAATACGGTCATCCGGCAAGCCGGACAGCCCACTCACCTCCCCGTGATTTACAGTATACCGAGATCCCTATAAGAAGAATTATAAAGAAAAAAACTCAGGAAAACATTTTCATAACGTTTTTTGTCTGAGTGAAGCGAAAGGAATGGATATAAATATGAAAAGAATAGTACAAATATGTTTGATAATGACAGGAATTTTTTTGGGAGTTTTTAATGTTTATGGATCTTCGACGTATCAGATTCTAAAAGATCAACAAATCGAATTTACGGATATTCTGGTAGAGGGAGATAGTTTAGTTCTGGTAAGAAATGAAAAAAATGGTTTTTCATCAGAAGGAATATATTTAGGTGTGTATAACTGTGTTGAGAGAATGTGGACTGTAGAATATCAGGCCTATGATGAATATTTGAAATCATCCTATTATGCAGGAGATGGAATATTCGCTTTGTCGGATGGAGAGACCACTACGTTATTAAATACTAAGACGCAGAAATTTTTGAAATTGGATATAAATGTTAATTTTAATGATCTTCATTTTTATAATGGATGTGCGGTGAGCGGAGCCAGAGAATCCTATGGAGATCAATTGTATGGAATTTATGAAATCGACGAAGATGGAAATTACCAAAATACCGGTATTACTGATTTTATTACCGAGGATAAAATATTGAGCCCGGATGATTTTGAGTTTGTATATGCGGATGGAAAGCAGGTTGTTTATATTTATGATGGGGAAGAGTTTTATATATATGATGTTGTTGCTGCAGAAGTTTACGACATTTACCATCCGGATTATGCTGATAAGTTCTGGCATGGGTGGACTGATACATTAAAAGTAAGTATATGTGGAGAAAAATATCTCGTTCTTTTAAATATGGAAGGTACTGATGGACAAAATTATTATGCGGTTATGGATTTTTATGGAAGTATGATTACGGAGGCAACGAAATGCGATTTGGCAATAGCAACGGAAAAAGGAAACATTGTAGTAAAAAATGGTAATGAATTAAATGAGATTGAGCTTGCTAAATTGGAGACACCAGAAAAACAGTCGTTAAATTTGATGCCTTTATTGGAAACAAACTGTTCTTGGAGAAATGAGCAAACGGCTGGAATGGATATTCAGGGAAATACTTATGGAAATGCAATAGAGTATTCTTTTGTCACTGATCCGTTTGGTACAGAAGAATACAGTACGTGCGATGCGTGGTATTTAGGGGAAAATTATTCAAGACTTACGGGAACTTGGTATTTTCCTGCAGATCAGATTCAAGATGGATTTGCACATATAAGATTAATAGGCGATGGAAATGTAATATATGATAATTCAGAGTTAAATGCAGATAATTGTCGGATCGATTTTGATATAGATGTAAGCGGAATCAGAGAGCTTAGTTTTGAATATAACGGGATTTGTGATATGACGGATATTTTGTTTGGCATGTCTGATGCTAAATTATGTAGTTGAGAGATTTTTAAATAAATGATAAAGGGGAAGAGAAAATGACAAAAGTTAAAAGGTGTTCACAATGTGGAAAAGAAGTGTCTCAAGGTGGTTCGTTTTGTCCGTTCTGTGGAAACATTATAAATGAGAATGTGAAGAGTGAAAGTAGAGAATCAGCTATATATGGGTTAGATGATGATACTCAAAAGAAATATCAAACTGATATAAATAAAAAATTACAAAAACAAAAACATCTGGAATATCAAAAAGAAAATTTATTAAAAAAGAAAAAGAGTTTGGGACTGAAAATTGATAATTACAGCAAGATTATACAAAAAGAGATTCCGAGTTGTGAACGAAATAAAACGGCACCGAATATGCCAGTTATAAAAATTGAGAATTCTAAAATGGACGTCAAATGGTATATAGCAGCATGTATTGCTGTTTTGGAATTTATTTCAGGATTCATGCCATGGGTGAGTTTATATTATGCGGATCTGTTTCAAGGTCAAACAATAAGTTGCGCAGGTATTTTTGATCTATTGAACGATATTTCAAAATTTGAAGATTGGACGAACTCAACACCAGAAGTGTTAAGAGTATTTGTATTTATTATTATGTTTGGTTTTGTAATGCTGTTTATTAATGGCTATTTTATAGCACAGGTCTTACAAAAAAGGGAATCTGAGGTAAGTGGAACGATAGCAGGTATCAGCGGAATTGTAGTATCAGTGGCTATCTTATTGTATAAAATTAGTATGGAAGAAGATGACTGGAGATGGATTTCAATTAATACGCAGGTTGGCGTTTGGCTGATGTTGCTTGCAGGAATCGCTTTGATTTGTGTGATTGTATTTTATAAAAGTGATACAGAAGCAGAGACAAAGAATAAATCAAACTTCGAATTTGAAGTGATGAATTATGATCCAGTTCTGCCGGTTCGAATGAAAACTCTTAAAATCAGAAAAGAAAATGATAAATTAATACTTGAATTGACGTATGCGGAATTTGAATGGGCAGGTATTGAGGAATTTATAGTAGATATTCAGTTAGTAAGATACGATGGCACTGTTAATACGTTTGTCCAAAATGCACTATTTGAGAAAAAAGGACAAAATTTCGCAAGATTCCAATTGCAGGATGCGGGATATGATCTGGATGGCATTGCAAGTGCAAGAGTAAACATTTTAGTTTATAACATATATAAAAGTCAGAAGAAACATGTGGAAAAAGGAAGTGGCTTTTCAGCATACAGTGATTATTCTGTTGATGAACTGCGTAGTGCAAGATTCGCGAATTCGAATATGGTGATGTGTATGGAAAAAAATATCGGGAAAAACCATCAGTGCTGCTGTGGACAGGTGTATTCCAATAAAAATAATAAATGCCCGCTTTGCGGAAAGGAAAGAAGGGATAAGTAGTATGAATGATACAGAATATAGAGAAAGATGCAGAGAGTTAGAAAAAAATATACATATGTTAGAATCTGAAGTCAATGTATTAAACAATGAATGTGAAAAGTTGTTGGATTTAAAAGAAAAGAGTCGAAATAGTCTGCAGATGTCTTCTTGTGGGAATAATCCGATATTTGTGGAAAAAGCACAAGTTAATATGGAGAAAGAAATTCCAACAATAGGTAAATCTCAAGACAAAAAAACAGAAGATAAATCTGAAATTTCACAAGACAAAAAAACGCAGATAAATCAATTCTGCCCGTATTGTGGAGCAGTAGTAAAAGGAATGCAATTCTGTGGACAATGTGGAAAAAGAGTAAACTGAGATAGAGAGGTGCGTATGAAGAAATGTCCGAAGTGTGGGAAAGAAAATATAGATGAGGCAAGATTTTGTACATGGTGCAGAGCAGAGTTGCCGGTGATATCAGAGAAAAAGAAAAATGATCTGGGAAGAATAATAGCAATCGTAATACTTATATCAGTTATTTGTGCATGTCTGGCCGGAGTATTTATGCTTTTTAAAGATAAAAACTCTGGGAAAGATCAAGGTGAAGCAATAGCACAGAAAGAAGAAAATAGACAAGTGGATAAAGACATATCTGCTGAAAAGAAGAGTTCTGGTGTATATGTGGCTCCTTTTATGAATAATGAAGGAAAGTGGGGCTATATAAACACAGATGGAGATGTAGTTATTGAATGTAAATATGATTCAGCATATGAATTTGATCAGGATGGATATGCGGTAGTTGGAATGCAGACAGATTCAGATGCAAGTGAATATTATACGATTTATGGATTGGTAAATACAGAGGGAGAAGAGATTATTCCTTTAGACTATAGCTATATTAACAGTTCAATTGGTTCTACTTGTGATAATTATGGATATAGAACTATAACCAGACTTCCGTATCCATTTGATTATGATGAGCAATATTCAGGAGTTATGGATAAGAATGGAAACATTATGATGTCTCCAGAGTATAGCAGTATATATAATATAGGTGATTCTGGATATTTTATTGCTTGTGAGTCTGAAACGGGAATGTATGGAATTATAGATGAAAATTACGAGTGGATTTGTGAAGCAGAATATTCAGATATTTATAAAGTGTGGGAGGATTCTACTGATAATTTAGTGAAAGTAAATGGAGAGTATCTGCTGATAGCAGAGTATGATTTTCAGGAAGGGCATGGTGCTGAGATTATAAATGAATATGGAGAAACTATTGTGCCAATGGAATATTATGATATAAATTCACAATGTGGAATGAATCGTTTAGTTGTTGAAAATTCTGAAGGATATTATGGCGCTATAGATTTGGAAGGTAATCTGGAAGTACCATGTCAATATGATGAATTAGGGAATTTTTCGTATGATAATGAGACCTATGCAATGAAAGATAATGCTGTTTTTATAGTAGACATTTATGGAAATGAGCGTTTTCTTACAAATGCAGATGAGTGTTGGCAGATGGATTCAAATCTTTATGAAGTAGGGATTAATGAGAACTGGAATGTTATTGATTCAAATGGTGAATATCTGTTTTCAGAAACTCATGATAATCATGAAGTAAATGAGAAGTATATTGCTGGCAATAACGAAGAGAAAAAACATGGTATGTTGATCTTAAAGTCAGGCGAGGTAGTTAACACAGAATATCAGAAATATATGCTTTCATATACAGTGCCGGATATAGTGGGAGTTTATGATGGGGCAAATTACGGAATGCTTGGTTCGAATGGAGAATTAATAGTCCCATGTAGCTATGATAGTTGTGAAATATCTGAAGATGGTGCATATATTACTGCTGACAGACAGAAGGATGAGTATGGAAATTATACAGAATGTACTTTGTTTGATAGCAATGGTAATAAAATAGAAACTTTTGATACGGGAATTTATAATGTAGGTGTTTTTCGGAAAATTTCAAACGCTGCATAAGTGAGTTAATAGAAATAAGAGAAGAAGTTTGAAACAAATAAGTAGAGGACAGCCAAAGAATAAAGGGCATGACAAATAAACCATCGTAAGAGGTGGTTTTGAAAAGTAAATATGGACACAACAACCTAAGTCAGTACCACCAGCAAAGCTGGTGGTACTGACTTTGTCCTGTGCTTTTTTATAGTAAGCATTTACCGTATACGTAAATTAGTGTAATATCCTCGTCCTTATCAACAGAACACGTATAGACCCAACCCTTTTCGGACAAGCTACCCTCATAAACATAAGAAAAAAATCAGAAAGTGCAGGAGATCATAAACAGTATTATTATTTTCAAGGAGGGAAAAACTTATGCTACGTTATCTGCCTGTTCGAAAAGTTCATGCAAGACAGGTCCTTGATTCCAGGGGGAATCCTACGGTGGAAGCGGAAGTGACTGTGGGTGAAGGAATCGTGGGGATTAACGGATACACAGGAAGAGCCATGGTGCCGTCCGGAGCATCCACAGGTAAATTTGAGGCTGTGGAGCTGCGGGACGGAAACCGGGAGGAATATCTGGGCCAGAGTGTGAAAAAAGCAGTGGAAAATATCAATACACGTCTGGCAGATGCCATTATCGGAGAGAATGCCCTGAACCAGGCATGGATCGATCATCTTCTGATCGAAACCGACGGAACGGAGAACAAAAGCAGCGCAGGAGCCAATGCCACGCTGGCAGTATCTCTGGCAGCAGCCCGTGCAGCAGCCGGGGCCCTTCGGCTTCCTCTTTATCAGTATCTGGGCGGCTGTCATACCCTGCAGCTCCCTGTGCCGATGATGAATATTTTAAACGGGGGAAAGCATGCGGACAATACGGTAGATCTTCAGGAGTTTATGATCATGCCAACAGGAGCTTGCTGTCTGGAAAAGGGTATCCGCATGTGTGCGGAAGTCTACCAGCACTTAAAGCTTCTTCTCCGGGAAAAAGGACTCTCCACAGCGGTTGGAGATGAAGGCGGCTTTGCTCCGGATCTTTCTGATTCGGAGGAAGTGCTTACCCTGATCGTTCATGCCATAGAAAAAGCAGGATATAAGCCAGGAGAGGAGATCACTATTGCCATTGATGCAGCCTCCAGCGAGCTTTATGATGAGGAAAAGGGTGTGTATTTTTTCCCTGGGGAGAGCCGCATGAAAGGAGAAAAGATCTACCGGGATGCCGGTGAGATGACAGAGTATTATGAAAAACTGGTGGAAAAATTTTCCATTGTTTCCATTGAAGACGGTCTCTGGGAGGATGACTGGGAAGGCTGGAAATATCTGACGGAACACCTGGGAAAAAAGATCCAGCTGGTAGGCGACGATCTGTTTGTCACCAATATCAAACGGCTGCACTGTGGCATCGGACTTGATGTTGCCAATGCTATCCTTATTAAAGTAAACCAGATCGGAACTCTCACGGAAACTCTGGATGCGGTGGAGATGGCTCAGCATGCCGGGTATCGTGCAGTGATCTCTCACAGATCCGGGGAAACAGAGGATTCCTTTATCGCAGATCTGGCAGTTGCCTGTGGGGCGGGACAGATCAAAACAGGCGCACCCTGCCGTTCGGACCGGAACGCCAAGTATAACCAGCTTCTGCGGATCCACGAACAGCTCGGAGCTCTTGGAAGATATAAAGATCCTTTTGCAAAAAAATCTCAGAAAAAGCCCTGCATAAAATAAACGGAAAATGGTTGAAATCCCGGTTTAGCTATGGTAAAATAACCTCTAGTTGATTAGGAGGTGTAACCGCGTGAACATTTTGAAGATTATTCTGACTGTAATTTATGCAATAGATTGTATCGCTCTGACTGTTGTCGTACTGATGCAGGAGGGCAAGCAGCAGGGTCTTGGCTCTATCGCCGGAGTAGCTGATACTTACTGGGGTAAGAATAAGGGCCGTTCCATGGAAGGTGGTCTTGTAAGAGGTACCATTATCATGGGAGTTATTTTCTTTGTACTGTCAATCGTACTGAACATTATCTGATCTGCCAGGGGCAGAACAGAAGTTGGTAACACTCTTGCTGCGTTAGCATGCAGAAGAAACTCGGATGGGGACTTCTTTTGTTAATCAGCAGGAGTGTTTTTGCGTTGATACAGGGGCACGGGTGAGCCTTCCTCCGGAATGATAACAGGGTAAAAATGAAATATAAATATGAAACAGGAGAAAATGTGAAAAGATCGAAAAATTTTGAAAAAAGAAAAAAGTTTATAATGGAGCTTCTGGGAGATCCGCTGTATAAGCCCATGCGCCTGCGTGAGATCGCATCTCTTCTTCAGCTGGATAAGAGTGAGAAAAAAGAGCTTTTTGACGTGCTGGACGAGCTTTGCGCCCAGGGCAAGGCTGAAGTAGATAATAAAGGAAGATACAGCAAGGTTTCCGGCAAGCGCAGAGACAGACGAAAGAATAAAGAAGCTCTGAAGGCAGAAAAGCCGGAGCGTGGCCGTAAGGGAAGAGAATGCAGAGAGAAGAATCATGAGGAATATCGTTTCTCCGAGAAGGACGGAACCATCATGGAGGGAACTTTTATTGGCCATTACAAGGGCTTTGGCTTTGTGGAAGTGGAGGGTCAGGAACAGGATATTTTTATTCCGGAAAATGACACGGGAAGCGCCATGCATCAGGATAAGGTGCAGATCCTTGTACGGAACGGACATAAAGAGGGAAAACGTCAGGAAGGCGTTGTGCTGAAGGTTCTGGAAAGGGGAATGCCTTCAATCGTGGGAACATACCAGAGCAGCCGTGATTATGGCTTTGTGATTAGTGATAACCCCAAATTTTCCAAAGATATCTTTATTTCCAGAAAAAACTCCATGGGAGCAAAGGACGGAGACAAGGTAGTTGCAGAAATCACAGATTACGGCTCCAGAAACCGGAAGCCGGAAGGAAAGATCACGGAGGTGCTGGGAAACTTACGTTCACCTGGAACAGATATCCTTGCTATTGTGAAGAGCTTTAACATACCAAGTGTATTTCCTGACAAAGTACTTCGTCAGGCTGACCGTGTGCCGGATCATGTACAGGAAGCGGATCTGGATGGAAGACTGGATCTCAGAAATCTTGTTACAGTCACCATTGACGGTGAGGATGCAAAGGATCTGGATGATGCCATTTCCCTGACAAAGGATGATGGAATCTACCATCTGGGTGTGCACATCGCAGACGTGAGCAACTATGTTCAGGGCGGCAGTGCCCTTGACAGAGAGGCACTGAAGCGCGGAACCTCCGTCTATCTTGCAGACCGTGTCATTCCCATGCTCCCGGAGCGGCTTTCCAACGGTATCTGTTCTCTGAACCAGGGACAGGACCGTCTGACCTTAAGCTGTCTGATGGATGTTAATGAAAAAGGAAAGGTGATTTCCCATAAGATCGCAGAAACCGTGATCCGTGTAGATGAGCGTATGTGTTACACAGATGTGAAAAATATTCTGGAAGATACTGATGAGGTGGCGAAGAAACGCTATGAAGCTCTGATCCCCATGTTTTTCTTGATGAAAGAGCTTTCCGGGATCCTGCGTAGCCGTCGGCATACAAGAGGTTCCATTGATTTTGATTTTCCGGAGAGTAAGATCATCCTGAATGCGGCAGGAAGAGCTATTGATGTGCAGCCCTATGAGGCCAATGTGGCAACCAGGATCATTGAGGATTTTATGCTTCTTGCCAATGAAACTGTGGCACAGGAATACTGCACCGGAGATTATCCCTTTGTATACAGAACGCATGAAAATCCGGATCCGGAAAAGATTGAAAGTCTTTTGATGCTTCTTCATAATGAAGGAGTCAACATACAGAAATCCGGACAGGAGATCACGCCTGGTGAGATCCAGGAGATCCTGGAAAGTATTGAGGGAATGCCCAATGAGGCACAGATCAGCCGCCTGACCTTGCGTACCATGAAACAGGCAAAATATACTACGGAATGCAGCGGACATTTCGGACTTGCAGCGAAGTATTACTGCCACTTTACTTCTCCGATCCGAAGATATCCGGATCTTCAGATCCACAGGATCATCCATGACCGTCTGAGAGGCAGACTGGTAAGGGAAGGACGTACCGAGCATTACAAGGAGATCCTGGATGAAGTAGCACGCCAGTCCAGTGTGTGCGAACGGCGTGCAGACGAAGCAGAAAGAGAATCCGATAAGCTGAAGAAAGCAGAGTATATGTCCTATCATCTCGGAGAGGAGTATGAGGGGATCATCTCCGGCGTTACAGGATGGGGACTTTATGTGGAGCTTCCGAATACCGTGGAAGGACTGATCCATATCAATACATTACGAGATGACTATTATGTATTTGACCAGGATGCATATGAACTGCGGGGAGACATGACAGGAAAGATCTTCCGTCTTGGGCAGAAGGTCCGTGTCCGTGTGGCAGATGCGGATAAAATGCTGAAAACCGTGGATTTTGTCCTGGCTGAGGAAGACTGAGGGAGCGCGAAATGGCAAAAAAAACAGGAATGAAACTGATCGCAAATAATAAAAAGGCTTTTCATGATTATTTTATCGAGGATACTTATGAGGCCGGGATCGCACTTGCAGGAACCGAGGTGAAATCCTTACGTTCCGGTAAATGCAGCATCAAGGAGGCCTTTGTCCGTGTGGAAAACGGAGAAGTTTATGTATATGGAATGCATATCACTCCTTATGAGAAAGGAAACATTTTTAACAAAGATCCTCTTCGTGTGCGTAAGCTTTTGCTGCATCGCTACGAGATCAATAAGATCGAAGCTAAATTAAAGGAAAAAGGATTGACTTTGGTACCACTGAAGGTTTATTTCAAGGACAGCCTGGTAAAAATAGAGATTGGCATGGCACGTGGTAAAAAGCTTTATGACAAGCGCCAGGATATTGCAAAGAAGGATCAGAGAAGAGAAGCGGAGCGAGACTTTAAAGTAAAAAATCTTTATTGATCGGCTGGTTTCAACTGAAAAAGTAAAAGTATGATAAAATGCGGGGAATGAGAAATGACAGAGGTACAGGAAAGACGTAAAAAAACGGTAGAAGCATCGATGACGGAGCAGGTTCATCTGATCATGCAGCAGCATCTGAACGGAGGCGGAAGACTTTTTGGCGGAGCACTGATGCAGTGGCTGGATGAGGTTGCCGGAGTGGTAGCTATGCGTCATGCGGAGACATATCGGGTGGTAACTGCGGCAGTGGACAATCTTCAGTTCAAGCATGCGATCTATGAGGGAGAGATCGTAGTACTTAAGGGATATGTGACTTATGTGGGAAGAACTTCCATGGAGGTCGAGATCGATACGTATGTGGAACAGCCGGATGGCATGCGTCATACTGTAAACCGGGCATTTTTTGTGATGGTGGCTGTAGATGAAGACCAGAAACCGATCCAGGTGCCGGAACTGATCATTACCACAGAAGCGGAAAAAGCCCGGAATGAAGCTGCGAAAATGCGCCGTGATATGCGCAGACAGCGAAGGGAAAACGGGTTCTGACCTCAGCTGTTCCAATTTTTGACATAGTTTAAAATATCTAAAGATTCTGTGAAATTCAGAACGGTCAGGTTGACAAGAAAGTGATACTCTGTAATAATAGAAAAGGAAAACCTGACAGCGAATAGGACCATTTTATATGGAGGAGATATAATGAAAAAACGTTATTTGATTCTTGCCGGAATTCTTGCAGCGAGCATGCTTGCAGCCGGTTGCGGAAAGAAGAACTCTGTGGCACCGGAGCAGAAGGTGGAGGCAACGGCAACCCCGACGGTAACGGAAGCTGCGAAAACGGATGTGGTGGAGATGCAGACCTCTACGGATGAAACAGCAAATATCAAGAACGTAATGGGAACCAAGAGTGAGACCACTACCAGTATTGTATTTACCAATAAGATGAATTCCACGATTTCTGCAATTTATGTCCGTCCTACCAGAGATGATGGCGATGACAGTGATGAGACCTGGGGAAGCGATCTTGTAAATGGTAAATTCACACTGGCTTCCAACGACAAGGCTGTTTATTATATGGAGAAGAGCCAGAAGGACGATAACGGAGATACAGCAACAAGCTTTGATGTAAGGATCACATTTTCTGACGAAGAGCAGAATGAATGTTTCTTCCGCCAGCTGCCGCTTCTGACGATCTCACAGCTGAGTCTTTGTATGGATGGTGAGGGTGAAGACGGAATCCCATATGCTACATATCTGGCGAGCGGAAACACCAAGGAGGTGTCTACCCTGAAGGATGTAAAGGCAAGGCTTGGCATTGAGGATGACAGTGAAAGTGACAGTGACAGTACAGATTCTTCAGACAGTACGGCTGTGACTCCGACTCCGGAGAGTTCTGATGATAATGGAGACAGTACAGACAGCAGTTCGTCCGGCAGTTCGGACTCCACATCCACACCGGATCCAACATCTGCACCAGCTTCCTCTGATTCTTCCGATGCGGATCCTACGGAAGCACCATCCGGCGAGGATGATCCGGCATCTGTAGCAGCAAGATATATCGGTCAGTCCATGTCTGAGCTTGAGAATGCATGCGGCAGCCCAAATGGCAGTGATTATGAGGACGAGCCGGAGTCCGGTAAGACAGGTTATTATTATTATGATACGTTTACGGTATCCACAACTTTTGACAATGACGGCAATGAAGTTGTATCCGGCGTATGGTAAAGGAGAATAAACATATGAAAAGAGTGTTACTGAAATTAAGCGGAGAGGCTCTTGCAGGAGAGCAGAAGAGAGGCTTTGATGAAGCAACTGTTACAGAGGTTGCCAAACAGATCAAGACGATTGTGGATGAAGGACTTCAGGTTGGTATCGTGATCGGAGGTGGAAACTTCTGGAGAGGACGTACCAGCGGAGCCATGGACAGAAGCAAGGCGGATCAGATCGGCATGCTTGCTACTATCATGAACTGTATCTATGTGTCTGACATCTGCAGATATGTGGGACTTAAGACAGAGGTGTTTACCCCGTTTGTATGTGGTGCATTTACCACACTTTATTCCAAGGATGCTGTAGAAGAGAGCTTCGCAGAAGGAAAGGTTGTATTCTTTGCAGGTGGTACCGGCCATCCGTATTTCTCTACAGATACAGCTACTGTACTTCGTGCTGTTGAGATCGGCGCAGATGCCATTCTTCTTGCCAAGGCTGTTGACGGAATCTATGACAGTGATCCGAAGGTAAATCCGGATGCCAAGAAGTATGATGAGATTTCCATCGATGAAGTAGTTGCAAAGAAGCTGGCAGCTATGGATCTTACCGCTTCCATCATGTGTATGGAGCAGAAGATGCCGATGCTGGTATTCGGTCTTGATGAAAAGGACAGCATCGTCAATACCGTACATGGCAAGTTCTCCGGAACAAAGGTAACCGTGTGATCAAAAGGGAATAATAAAAAAAACCATACAGGGAGATATGTGAAATGGATGAGAGAATTCAGGTATACGAAACAAAAATGGGAAAAACACTGAATGCTTTGGAGAGTGAGCTGACAACCATCAGAGCCGGCCGTGCAAACCCGCATATTCTTGACAAACTTACCGTAGATTATTATGGAGCACCGACTCCGCTCCAGCAGGTTGCAAACATTTCTGTACCGGAGGCACGTATGATCCAGATCCAGCCGTGGGAATCCAGCATGATCAAAGCGATCGAGAAAGCGATCCTTTGCTCTGATCTGGGATTAAACCCGAGCAACGATGGAAAAATGATCCGTCTTGTTTTCCCGGAGCTTACCGAGGAGCGTCGTAAAGAGCTGGTGAAGGACGTTAAGAAAAAAGGCGAGGGTGCCAAGGTTGCAGTAAGAAATATCCGTCGTGATGCCAACGATGCATTTAAGAAACTTGCAAAACAGGATGTTTCTGAGGATGAGATCAAAGAGCTTGAGGATCAGATCCAGAAACTTACAGATAAGTACATCAAGGAAGTTGACAAGGCGATCGAGAACAAGTCTAAAGAGATTCTGACTGTATAATTGTAAGAAATACGAGGATAGAGAGGGCTTCTTTGAAGAAGCTCTCTTTCTGTATGGAGGAGATTTATGAACGTACCAAATCATATCGCGATCATTCTGGACGGAAACGGACGTTGGGCAAAGGAACGAGGAATGCCGAGAACCTACGGACATGTAAAGGGATGCGCCAATCTTGAAAACATTTGTTATGATATCAAAGACCTTGGGGTGAAATATCTTACGGTTTACGCTTTTTCCACAGAAAACTGGAAACGCTCCAGAGAAGAAGTGGAAGCACTGATGAAACTGTTCCGCGGTTATCTTAAGAAATGTATCAAGATTTCCAAGAAAAATAATATGAAGATGAAAGTCATCGGAGATGTTACTGCCTTTGCACCGGATATCCAGCAGAGTGTCCGGGAACTGGAGGAATATTCCAAAGATTTTGACGGTATTTATTTTCAGCTGGCATTAAATTACGGAAGCCGTGATGAGATCCGCCGTGGAATGCAGAAGATGGCACAGGATGTAAAAGACGGAAAAGTTGAGCCGGATAGCATTACAGAAGATACGATTGAGAGCTATCTGGATACTGCAGGTGTACCGGATCCGGATCTTTTGATCCGCACAAGCGGTGAGCAGCGGCTTTCCAATTTCCTGCTTTGGCAGCTTGCCTATTCCGAGTTTTATTTTACACCGGTTGCATGGCCGGATTTCAATAAAGAAGAGCTGATCAAAGCCATCGAGAAATACAATCAGAGAGACAGACGCTACGGTGGCGTCAAGGAGGAGTAGATCATGTTTAAGACAAGACTGATAAGTGGTATCGTCCTTGTCATTATTGCCCTGGCAACTATCATTTCCGGAAGCTGGATCTTATTTTTTACACTTCTGGCTGTTTCACTGATCGGAATGAGAGAGCTTTACAAGGTAATGAAGGTAAGCGATGAGCATGTTACTGTGCTGGAACTTGTAGGATATCTTGGAGCAGTGCTTTATTATATTGCCATGAAAGCTGATTTTGGAAATTACGGAACAATGGCGATCATCATCAGTATGATCCTGATCCTGTTTGTTTATGTATTCGGTTATCCGAAATACCATGCAGAACAGGTGATGGCAGCATTTTTTGGAGTTGTATATGTTGCTGTGATGCTTTCCTTTATCTATCTTACCAGAAGCCTTCCGGACGGAAAATTCCTGGTATGGCTGATATTCCTGTGCTCCTGGGGATGTGACACCTGTGCTTACTGTGTGGGAATGCTTATCGGAAAGCATAAAATGGCGCCGGTTTTAAGCCCGAAGAAATCCATCGAGGGAGCTGTAGGAGGCGTTGCGGGAGCGGCGCTTCTTGGAGTGATTTATGCAGCAGCAACACAGGGAAAAATGGCTGAGTATGCCTTGATCTGCGCAGTTGGAGCTCTGATCTCCATGGTGGGTGATCTGGCTGCATCTGCGATCAAAAGAAACCAGAACATCAAGGACTATGGAAAGCTGATCCCGGGCCATGGAGGAATCCTGGACCGTTTTGACAGTGTGATCATCACAGCCCCTGTTATTTACTATCTTGCAAAAATGATTCTTGGAATTTAGGAGACATTAAAATGAAGAATATTGCAATCTTAGGTTCTACCGGCTCCATCGGGACCCAGACACTGGATGTGGCAAGAAAAAACGAAGACCTTCGGGTTGTTGCAGTCAGTGCAGGCAAAAGTGTGGAGAAGCTGGAAGAGCAGATCCGTGAGTTTCATCCGCTTCTGGCAGCAGTCTGGGATGAAGAAGCAGCCCGGGATCTGAAAACGCGTATTGCGGACACAGATACAAAGGTAGTCAGCGGAATGGAGGGACTTCTGGAACTTGCGTCCATGCCGGAATCAGAAATTCTTGTCACTGCGATCGTGGGAATGATCGGGATCCGTCCTACTATGGAGGGAATCCGTGCCGGAAAGGACATTGCCCTGGCAAATAAGGAAACCCTTGTCACAGCCGGTCATCTGATCATGCCCATGGCAAAGAAATATGGCGTATCTATCCTTCCGGTAGACAGTGAACACAGCGCTATTTTCCAGGCTATCCACGGAGAAGAAAACAAAGAGATCCACAAGCTTCTGATCACGGCATCCGGTGGTCCCTTCCGCGGACGTACCACAGAAGAGCTGCGAAGGGTCACTGTTGCAGATACTCTGAAGCATCCAAACTGGGTAATGGGACGAAAGATCACCGTAGATTCCGCAACCCTGGTAAACAAAGGGCTGGAAGTTATGGAAGCCAAATGGCTGTTTGACATGGATCTGGATCATATTCAGGTGGTGGTGCAGCCGCAGAGTATCATCCATTCCATGGTGGAGTTTAAGGATGGTGCGATCATGGCACAGCTTGGAACTCCGGATATGAGACTTCCGATCCAGTACGCTCTGTACTATCCGCACAGACGATATCTGGATGGAGACCGCCTTGATTTCACGAAGCTTCATGAGATCACATTTGAGGTTCCGGATATGGAGACATTCCGGGGACTTCCTATGGCGATCCAGGCATCCCGGGAGGGCGGAAGTATGCCGACTGTCTTTAATGCAGCCAATGAGCTTGCAGTAAAGAAATTCCTGGAGGAAAAGATCGGCTTTCTGGATATTTATGAGATTATTGCACAGTCTATGGAAAGACATAAAAAAATCGCACATCCGGATCTGGATGAGATCCTTTCTGTAGAGCAGGATACTTATCAGTGGATCGAAAGCAGGTGGTAAATTGAGATTTGTGATTGCTGTAATTATTTTCAGTGTTGTGATACTGATCCATGAGCTGGGACATTTTCTTCTGGCAAAAAAGAACCATATCGAGGTATTGGAATTTTCTCTTGGTATGGGACCCAGGATCATAAGTACGGTAAAGGGCGGCACACGTTATTCCGTGAAACTGTTTCCTCTTGGAGGTTCCTGCGCCATGGCCGGAGAGGATGCGGAAGATGACAGTCCGGGAACCTTTAATTCGGCTCCTGTGTGGGGCAGGATCGCAGTGGTTGCTGCCGGTCCGATATTTAATTTTCTGCTGGCATTTGTTTTGTCTGTGATCATTGTAGGCTGTATGGGCTATGATCCGGCAACCGTATTAGAAGTAACCCAAAATTCTGCTGCGGAAAAGGCCGGATTGAAAAAGGGCGATGTGATCACGGAATATCAGGGCTACCATATTGATCTGGGGAAAGATCTTTATGTATATTCGTATCTCAACGAACTGAAAGAGGGAGATACCATCCGGCTGAAAGTAAAACGTGATGGAAAGGAACAGGAGATTTCCTATAAACCAGATGTAAATGTGCGGTATCTTCTTGGCTTTAACCGTTCCGATGTAAATTCCATGACAGTGGAATCACTGATCAAGGGAATGCCACTGGAAGAGGCAGGTCTGGAAGCAGGCGATGTGATCACGAAGATCAACGGTGTGGAGGTTCCGGATGGAAATGCATATGAAAAATACATCGAGGAGCATCCGTTATCCAAGAAACCTGTGACGATCACCTATGAGCGTAACGGACTGGAATATGAGGCAGAGATAACACCAAGGGAATACAGAACACCGGTTTCCGGTTTCGGATATAACACATACAGTGAAAAAACTTCCGGCTTTAATGTTCTGAAATATGGTGCTGTGGAAGTGAAATACATGATCCGTACTACGATCTTAAGCCTGAAAGAGCTTGTGACCGGTCACCTTGGAATGAAAGACTTAAGTGGTCCTGTGGGTATTGCGGATGCCATTGGCGACACTTACGAACAGTCCAAGAGTGAGGGAACGCTGATGATCTGGATGAATTTGCTGAATATGGCAGTTCTTCTTTCTGCAAACCTGGGAGTGATGAACCTTCTTCCTCTTCCTGCGCTGGATGGAGGAAGGCTGGTATTTCTGGTGGCAGAAGCGATCCGGAGAAAACCGGTAAACCGTCAGGTAGAAGGCATGATCCATTTTGCGGGGCTGATGCTTCTGATGGCGTTGATGGTTATCGTTATGTATAATGATATTCTGAAGATATTCTGATATCTGGCGGAAGAAGGTAAATATTAAGTGTTACTGAGAACGGAGTGAACAATAACTAGCAAGTGCTGTATGATCTGTGAGGAGATGATACAGCACTTTTTTTGTGCAGATATTTATTATATAATAAAGGCATCAGAGTAAAGGGGGATATATAAATTTGAAAAAGGATATTTTAATACTGGCGGCATTGATAGCAGTTGTTATAGCAGTTCCTTTTCTGGCTACAAAGGCAGAAGAGGCAATCCAGATTAAAAATGAGGAATTTAAGGAAAAACAGAACAGGGAATGTTATGAAAAAGCGGAAGAATGCATGGATGCAGGCAAATATGATGAGGCGATAGAGCTGCTGGAAAAACTTCCGGGATATTATGAGGATGTAAAATATATTATCCAATATGCAAAGTTTTGCGATGCTGTTCAGAATGGAGAAGGAATTGAGGAGCTGCATAAGCTTATATGGTATGTTCCAAAGGGAGATGAGTACAGTAGCAAATATATAGAAGAAATGAGGAAGGCCCAGAAAGATACAGAAGAACAATACAAAAAATATATGGCACAGAAGGAAAAAGAAGAGGAAGAAAAAATGAGAAAGAAGGATGAGCCATATAAGGGAATGAAAGAAAAATACATAAACATTACGCTTCTGGGAAGGGCAAAAGAGAAAAGAACAGAACATTACTGGCGGGACACACCGGGAAAAAGAACACAGGACATTCAGTACAGATATATATGGTATAACAGCAATGGAGCAAAAAAATTCATGGCAGTCTGCAGAAACGGACGGGTCAGCAGTGTAGTGGAATTTGTTTCATCCACAACATCCGGGAAAAAAACTTACCGTGGAAATACCAGCAGGAATAATGACAGAAAAGATATGTACGATGTGCAGGATTATGATGATCCGGAAGATTTTTATTATGATCATGCAGATGAGTTTGATGATATCCAGGATGCGGAAGATTACTGGGAGGAAGCACAGTAGGAGATATGGCATTTTGAGATTCTGTACATATACTAGCAGAGAACCAGTGTGCTTTCAGGCACAAAAAGGAGCCTCTGTTTATGAAAAATCATTCTTATATTTCCATGCAGCAGGATATGCCGGATCAGGGACAGCTGCAGGTGACGGTGCTGGACAGTGCCAGTAACCGTCCGGTGGAAAATGCTACAGTGCGGATCTCGTACACAGGAGTCCCGGATAATGTGATCGAAGAAATCCGTACGGATTCCTCCGGAAAAACGCCCATGCTGGAGCTGGCAGCTCCTCCACTGGAATACAGCATGAAACCGGTGGAGCAGCAGCCTTATGCAGAATATACAGTTCGGATCAGTGCAGAAGGTTTTACACCAAAAGAAGTTGCAGGGACAGAAGTTCTTCCCCATTCCATTGCCAGGCAGGGAGCATCCCTTAGCAGACAGCAGGGTAGTGGAGAGGACTATCAGCGGATCGTCATCGGACCCCATACGCTTTTTGGGGAATATCCTCCCAAAAATCCGGAAGCAGAGATCAAGCCGATAAATGAAACCGGCGAGATCGTATTAAACAAAGTGGTGATCCCGGAGTATATCGTAGTCCACGACGGGCCAATAGGGGATACCTCTGCACAGGATTATTATGTAAGATATAAGGATTATATCAAAAACGTGGCCAGCAGTGAGATCTACGCAACTTGGCCGGAGGACACGATACGTGCCAATGTGTGGGTGCATAAAGGCTACCCACACTTACTTTTGCTGGATTTTCGGATAAATATCTAAAGTAAAAGAGATGTCATCGCCATTTTTCCATGTATTTTTTGCGTTTTTAGTATAAACAGCCTTTTCTATCAATTCACGGAGAAATCGATTCTTTGTAGAGGTATCCCACGTCCAGTAATTTGCGAGAAGATCCTCGCACTTGGGAATAAAAGAGGAACGTTGAAACTGAAGTTCCTGTTCATGTTCAATTTCTTGCTTCAGAGAAAGAATTACTGCATCGCAGGCAGACAGCTCGGCAGCAGTAGCACGGGAGCGTTCAAGAAATTCTTCCGTGGAGTAAATTCCCTGTTCAAGAAGATCATATTGCTTTTCTTTTTTCTTCCTCAAAACATCAATTTCTTTTAATTTTCCCCGGATCATTTCTTCTTTCTCGGAAATAGAAAGAGAATATTCCTGATCAGAAAAATTGCTATTTAACTTGTAGCCATCTACAAGTTCCTGGATTCCGTCAAGAAGAGCTTTTTCAACAAGAGGGAGCTTACTACTTACATTGTTGCAGGAACTGTATGGACATCGAAGCAGATCAACCTGTCTGCCGCTTGGTGCTTTACGGGTCATAACATAGCCACATTTTCCACAACGAATAATACCGGCAAGTGGATTGCGGAGTACATGCAGAGAATTGAGCGGTCGTGCAGGATTTTGATTCACGATATCTTGGGCTTGCTGAAAAAGTTCCTTTGATACAATAGCAGGATGTCTGCCTTCAACAAGAATATAATCCTTAGCAAAAGGGCGAGAGATGGTTATTTGCCCATCTTGTATATGCTTTACAGCCTTTCGGCTGTTCCAGCGTATCATTCCTGCATACACTGGATTTCTAAGAATTGCCTGCACACGAGGGACGGTCCATAAACCACCATCCATGGTTTTAATTCCGGAATCATTTAATTTACGGCAGATCTTAGCCATTCCAATTCGCTCACCTGCCACTCCGTGGACATACAAATTGAATATGAGCTTAACGATCTCTGCCTGATCAGGAACAGGCTGCAGTGTCCATCCTTTTTCACTAACAAGTTTTACACGGGAATATCCGTAAGGCGGTTTACTGCCACAATATTTCCCCTCTTTTGCAGAAGATTCACGACCTGCAGTAAGACGGCGGCGAATGGTTTTATATTCTCGCCGAGACATAAAAAGGCCAAATTCGAAATATTCTTCGTCATATTCATTGTTTGGATCATAAGTTTTGAGCGGAGTAATAATCAGTGTTTCAGAATATCGGAAGGCTCTGGCAACAACACCCTGATCTATAGTATCGCCCCTGGCCAGACGCTCTACTTCAACGACCAGAACACCATCCCACATACCAGATTCAACTTCGCGGAGAACCTGTTGCATAACAGGTCGGGCAGAAATTGTCTCACCGGAAACAATCTCTTTATAAATTGCGCCTACATTATAGCCACGTTTTTTAGCAAGATCCAACAGGATTCGCTCATGGCGTGCAAGAGTTTCACCTTCGCCCCTGGCTTCAGCCTCCCGATCAGCACGGGACTTACGCAGGTAGATACATACATTTAAAAGTTCCATAATATCACCTCGGTTTAAAATATGTAAAAATGGGTACAAAAATAACGACCACACAAATGTTCTGATTGTGCAGCCGCTCCGAAGATGATACAATATTATATGAGCGTATTACTGTATTCTTCGGAGCAGTAGTCTTGAAATGAGTGTCCGTATTGATTACGGGCGCAAGGTTCGTTGGTAGCGAGTCTTGCAATATGGAGAGGGGTGTAAAAACCCTCATGATCGTCCTTGTGTTGGTAGCACAAGGGCGGTTTTTCATTAATCAAATTTTTGAGTAATTAGTTTATCTAAACAAAGAAAAAATCCCTCCTTCCGAATAACGGTAAGAGGGATTTTCGCTAGTCATCTCTACAACGACCATTTCTGCTGGAATTCATCTTACCATTATTAGTTTATTGTGTCAAGCAAATTTAATCAAATATATAAACCTCCTTTATAAATTGTTGATTTTCATCACAGCCAGCTGCGGAATAAAATAGATCATATAATTATCCACAGCAACATACTGCCCGTATTTGGAACGGTAGCAGTCGATCACGTCTGCCAGATAATCATCCGGTACATCCAGATGCTCAGCCATCTCATGTAGATTCCGGCAGCAGGCTTTGTAGGCTTCAATGATACCGATCAGCCCCACGCGGAGATTATAGCCATAGAGCCGGGCGCGGTATTCCTGTTTCCGGTTCATGGTGTCGCTCTGATCCAGGATGTTTCCGGTAGTGGTGCAGTGATGCCCGATCTCTTCGGCCAGCACACAGGACTTCTCGGCCTGGGTAGGAAGAGAACGATTGATAGCAATTCGGTTTTTATATAACCGGCCGCCGTAACCAGGAATATTTTTTTCTTTAACAACTAGATTTTTTGAGTCGGATAAAGTCAATAATTCTTCGTAAGTCAACAGGATCACTCCTTTACGAATTTTTAGTAAGAAGTTTATGTAAACTTAAATATCTTTATGGCAACATTTTTTACAAGGTTGCAATCCTTGTTTTTGAGCATCGGAAAGTTCCAACTCAATAGGATTTTTTATGCCACAACAATGTTGATCCATATGATATTTATTGCTTTGGGACGAAATCCAGACAGGAGTTCGTTGAATTATATTTATGTTTAATATCTGACCAAGATAAGTTATATCTTCGGGATACATAGAACAGTGGCGACTTAGTTGCAGATTTAGAGCTTCACTTAAATGTTCAAATGGTTGCCGGTATCTTAACATATTTAACAGAAATAGTAATTGACTAAAACCATGAAGATTGTTTGTCTCGGCAGGAGGACGTAGCCTGCTACTGCATTCATGATTATATATTCGACCACCATGTGCTGACAAATTTCGATATTCAATACAGATAAACAAGGTGTCCATCATTAAGGAAATAAGTGCAGTATCAGGAATGTTAAAAGTATTGGTATCATACATTTTCTGTGCAAGGGCGAGCTGTTCTTCGTGTTTAAATAAATTTATAAAATTTACAATAGTGCTAAAATACACGCTTTTAAATAGAATCCAGGGCGGTACTACACCATATTTTTGAGAGTAATGTGCAATAGGATTCTTGTCAGTGTTTAAAGTTTTTTTCAATGTATCAAGGATTGCAGGTAAAGTAAAACGTTGCTTTCTTTTCTTTTTGTTGACGTAATTACGGTATTGAAGATAATTGTCTTGATTTGTTCCGTATTTATAAGCGATAACATCGGCAGCGGCCTCTTTAACGTATTCTTCTAAGTCGAGCATGGAAGCCATAACTGCATTTCTAAGGTTTTTGTCCAGTATATATAAAGACTGAATCTGTTCAAAAGTAACACCTGATCGATATCTTTTAGAACCTTCAGACATAATCGTGTAAGGATCACGATAACTTTTAATTAAATTTGAATAGCCATATAATGCAAGTTCAGAACGGGCAAAATCGAGACTATTAATAATCAGTCCTTGCTTTTTTAATTTTTCAATCTGTTCATCTACTGTTGCGTAGAAAATGGTATCTTTATCCATAAGTATCCTCCAAAATAATGCAAAAAGAGCTCTGGAATACAATTCCAAAGCTCTTTCGCGACCGCCCAGCAGTCATTCACTAATTAGTGACATTATAACATATGCAAAAGCTTTGTCAAGTATTCAATACTAAAAAAATATTGATATATTTTATTTAAGAATGTTTACGTCCATTCTTTATCGTCCATCATAATATCATCCGCATGTTTCTTTTCTTCCTCAGTCGGGTTAAAAGCATGAGCGGCGTTGGGGATGAGAGCTTCCTCCATCTGCTGGGGGGAGAGTGGATTTACAGTGATGATATTATCAGGGGCTTTGGACGGTTCTTCTGATACAGAATCATGCAATTCAATAATGCGGTCATATTCTTTCTGGAGGACAGTATCGACCATATCTTTACCGTGAGTGTCGAGCTCACGGTATTTTTTTATAAAATCACGATTATCATTAGAAATGAAATCTTCTTTGTGTGCTGGAGAATTAACGTATCCAAAAGTTTTTAATATATCAGATATATTATAAGCTTTACACATAATGAGAAAAGCATCAGGGCTTGGCTGACTGTTCCCACTTTCCCAGCTGTAAATAGTTTTTTCGGATGCTTTAAAGCCTTTGGATTTTAATAAATCAGAAATTTCTTTTACCGACTTTTTGGCATCAACTCTACATTTTTTTAAATTTTCACCAATAGAACCTTTCATGGATGCTCCTCTCACTTCTATTTATATCTCGAATATACCATTAAGTTTTTAACATGTCAATAAAATTTCTAAGAATATTAGAAAAAAGCATTGACATTCTGAGAAAAATAGAATATCATACAAACAAGTTCTTAGAAACTTAGAAAAGAGGTGGAAAAATGGATGGAGCAACAAAAAGAGTTTCTGAGTATATCAGACATAAAGGCTTTAACCTGTCAGATATATCAAGAAAAACTCATATTCCGTACATGGCATTGTACGACAGTCTTTTCAATGAAAAAAGAAATCGAGATTTGCGGGTAGATGAATTTCTGATCCTGTGCAATCACCTTGGTGTTAATCCGATTATTTTTTCAGACGATCAGAGAAAGGCGGTTTAGATGGAACGAATAACAAAAAGCTGACAGGAGCGCCGTCCCATCAGCTTTTGCCTAAATTTGTTCACCCTATGTATTTTGCAGACTGTTCACTTAAGCCCCAGTCTATTGCAGAAGCCCCAGACCATTACATACATGTTCAGTCACACCTGCGGCGCCAAGCGTTTCTATGAAATACTTCGCCACTTATGCAGTTTTAGTTCTGCAATTAAGTAAAAAAGATTAGCAGCCCATTAGTTGACGAATATAAGGGATTTTTTATAAGTATCACGGTTTTTATAGTAGTGTCTCTACTTAATACCTATAAAAAACACTTACCCAGTTTAAAGTGTCTTGGGAACCACTACGGCAAACCTTATAAAGGGAACAGGGCAAAGTCAAAAGTTTGGCCAAAATAAACCGCTCCTTTCATTGCCCGTATTTGGGTTTATGAAAATATTTTAACATTATGTGAAAAATATTTCAATAATCCAGAACATAAAGAATCAGCTTAGGAGGTGAGAGAAGTGATAACAGCAGTTTTTGTTATATCAACAGCGATATGCGCCGTAGGGTGGCTGACTCGAAGCATTTCTTGTGCAGCACTTATCTATTATATTGAAAAAAACGGATACAGACTTCCGGATAATCAGGATCTGGAAGAATGCACCCGTTTCGCAGCAAAAAAGCTTTTTAAATTATAAGTTCAACTTTTTTAAAACGAGGGATGTTATGACACTATTTGCTACATTGGATATTACATCCAAAGACATGGAGCCGATGGTTGTAAAAACAGGTTTTAATTTTTGATTCCATACGGTATCTGACCGAATTTTTTCAAGAAACTCATGTCCTTGAAAAGTCATATCATAAACTCGAAATGTAATCAACTGGCCAGTAGGTGATCGTTCGTATTGAGCGTTGATATAGCCACCCTCAAACAATTTAATGAGGGTATACAAAACTTGTTCACGATCATGTGATGATATAGAGTTTTGAAATTCATCAGCTTTGTACGCACCCATATGAAATGTTTCAAGTTCAAGTAAAACATCACGTATACAGTCAGGCGTTAATTGCATGATATTTTCTCCTTTTTGAGATACTCGGGCATGCCAGTGCCCTGTAAGAAAAGAATAGGAGAGAAACAATAGAAAGTCAATATTTATGTCAGAGCAGGAGGTGAGCGAGATGGTAATAGAAAAAGTCGATAAAACAATCGAAACTTTATGCGAGAGGATTCAGAAAGAAGCTGAAACTTCAATATGTATTGAAACTGTACCGGACATAGTAAAAGCCCTGGCAGAGCTGGTGTCTGCCAGGGAAAAACTCAAGAAAGAGTTTTAGACTGATTATTCTTTGCTGCTTGACTTACCGAGATGTTCAACGATCGTGTTGTAAAAAGAGGCTATTTCTTTAGCATTACCGGTTGAAGTTGTAGTTTTTCTGATCAGACCATTTTGGATAGCCAATTCAGTAAATGTTGCAGCAAGCTGATTTTTATTGGAGTCATTAAGAGCCATAATTGCAATCCTCCTTTCATATGTACTCGGGTGTGCCAGCACCCTGTATATACAGAATAGGAGCGTACTGTTGAAAACACAAGAAAAAGCGTTCGACAAAGTAGTAAAAATTCTATAAACACAACAAATACAATCTTCATACGATAAAACAGGAGGTGAACCAGATGGCAGTTATCAAAGAAATCAAAAACGGATCCGGAGGAGTAATCCGGATCCATGACGACTACTGCAAGAACAATACTCCGGAAGACAACCAGAAGATTATAGATAACGTATCCCGGATAGTGAATGATTATTACATAAGAAAATCCGTGGGGTAGAAGGAACTTGCAGAGCTCCACCCTCTGGTGGATGAGGAACATAAGAAAAGAGGCAAGAAATGAAACGAGATGCGATCATATCCCTGTGTATAGCCCTCCCGGTGGCAAATCTGCCGTTCTGGCAGTGGAGAAGCCCGGCAGAGATGATCCTGATGGCAGGGCTGTTCTGGCAGGTGGCGTTTGTTGCCGTGGTCGGGACGGGATATAAGAAACGAAGATAAAAAATGCCAGCACATAGCAGTGTGCTGGCAAAGGGAAAAATCCCAGATATAAACGTTCAACATCATCATAGCATCTGGGAGGAGAACAGTCAAGCGGCACGGGTGAAAAGCCCGTATTTATTTTTGGGGTACGAGTCCCCTTGCAGGCTTGATTAAACGTATTAGAGATAGGACAAGGATTGCTTATGAGGTGTGGATATATAAGATGGATCTGGGACTGTGGGAACACCAGAGAAGTAGAAGAAAAACATACAGGAAGATATGGCGCCAGGGGACAGAAACGCCAGAAAAGACAGAAAGCTACCCCGGAAGAAATTGCAAAGCAAAATCAATGGAAAAGGGAAAGGGATGTTCGCAGGCTGATCAAGTGGAATTTCGGAATAGGAGATTACTGGTTCACACTGACATACAAGAAAGGATCACGCCCACCTTGGAAACAGATGCAGAAAGATATGTCAAAGTTTATCCGGAAGCTTCGGGACAGGTATAAAAAATATGGATGGGAGTTGAAGTACATATACCGCCTGGAGATTGGAAAGCAGGGCGGACCCCACGTACATATCCTGGTCAACCGGAAATCAAACAATGAGACAGATACAGGGCTTCTAGTGGAAATGTTATGGAACCATGGCCATGCACAGACAAAGAGAGTGTATGACGTAGATTCCGGAGAACTGGCAGAATACATAACCAAGCCGTTGAAAGAACATGAGCCAGAGGACCTGAAACGGTACCACCCATCCAGAAACCTGATCCGCAAGGATCCGGAGAAAGAAGAGATAAAAAAACGGAGCTTGGTGGACAGGCAGGGGATACCGAGAGATCCGAAACCACCAAAGGGATGGGCGATTGTTCCTGGTTCAGTAAAACATGGGAAAAACAAGGTGACAGGCTACGCATACCGGCATTACATACTGGTCAGAACAGGGAATAGAAGGGATTGACATGTGGAAAGTAGACATATATCTGGAGGCAGACAGCAAGGCCCAGAAGAATACAGAGAGAAAATGTGCATATATCCTGGAAACGATTTGCGCCGGCGCAATTAAAACAGCAGAAGGGTTCCAATGTATTTCTGGAACATACCACAGTGCAACCCTTCAAAACCTGGCGACAGCATTATCGCGGATCAGAAAGACAAGCAATGTCTGCGTCCATACAGAAGATGTTTATGTGGTATCCCGTATCCGGAAACTTCCGGAAATGGCAGCAGCCAATTGGGAAGATGCCAGAGGCACCAGGATTGGGAATGCAGAACTCTGGAAAAGGATCTGGGAGCTGATAGAAGAGCATCACTTAACATTAACAGCAAAAGCCGGGAAGCACAGTTACTCAAACTGGCTTCAGGAAGCTATGAAAAAAATGAAGGGAGAAGATGTAAATGTTCGAAAAATTTGGAGAGATGAGCAGCTGCAGGGAGATCAACGAGCTTGCAGAGAACCTGCTGAATGAAGGAGATATCCAGAGCCTGAAAGTGATGGCGCAGGAGAATGGCATCCCGGAAGACTATGTTGAGATGTATCAGTCCGGCGATATCCCGTATCTTTGTGACGCTGTGACGGCCGCCATGGGGAAACTGGATGTGGAATGCGGATCTCTGAAACTGGCCGGTCTGATGAATGACTGGGTGGAGTATATCCGGGGGCTCTGTATGGAGGATGAGATGGTCGCACACCAGGTCCGCAAGAAAGGAAAGAGCCTGAAGCAGTGCATCGCAGAGATCTTGAAGTATGCCTTTAAGAACCAGGTACCTGTGGACAAGGAGATCATAAAGGCTGCAGGAGTCAACGCCGGAAAAGTGACCTTCGGAGATCCGGACATGGGTACCGCAAAAAAACTGATCCGTGATTACTATCTGGGAGGCAGCAGGAAATGAAGAAAAAGGAGATAGAAAAGATTCCATTCCGGGGCGGTGTCAGGGCAGACAAACAGTATCGTAACACAGCAGTTGCATTTTTCCAGGATCTCCGTGGAGAGAGCCATCTGTTTGTTGAAGTTTACGAAAACAAAAAACGGGAGCTGCAGACCCCGTGGATCCGGATGGTGTTTACCCAGAAGGACTGGGGCTTGTATTATCCGGATGCAGGGGTCTGGTCGGCAGCAGGTCTGGATGAAGAAAGGGAAAAGATTGGCAGTAACTGCAAAAAAAGAGACAACAAGTGTTATATGGCTAGGTCCCAGGGAGATATGGTGTGGAAGTTTACTGGAGATACGTGGGAACGGAAATACACCACCTGGGTAGGTGCCCTGCAGAGCCTGATCTATAACATCAAAGCGCAAAGAGTCCAGAAAAGGGAAGACAAACGTGCGGACAGGCTTAAAGAACGGGAACAGAACACCCCGCCGCTTCCGAAAGGACTGGAAGACTGGGCGAAAAAAACAGGCATCGGAACAGAACACTTCCTGTACTACAAGCGTCATGGAAGATATGCGGATATAACCTGCTCTGCATGCGGACAGGTGACGGAGGCAGCGGTCAGAAGCAAAGACACCTACGAGGGACAGTTTGAAAAGATAATCCCGGTCCCGCAACATGATTCGGTGGGAACGTGCCCTCATTGTGGTGCTACAGGGGTGTATAAGGCTCAGGGAAAGGCCAAAGGAGTATGGGGGCATGGGATGAACTGCTTTATTGCACAGAGATATAAGGATGATGGAGCAGTGATCAGATATGTGGAGATAGAAAAAATATACAGACTGGATACTTCCCTGGATGAAAAAGAGATCATGATAGGCGCAGGCGAAAAGATGATCATAACTGAGATCGCAAGGACTTACCTGGAAAAAGGAAAAAGGCCACAGACAGATTATCATAAATTTAGTTCTTACTCCGGAGAATTCTGGGATGACTGCAATTTGTGCGGAATGAACAACATTTCGATCAAAGCAGCAAAGATATATCCGGAAAGCTACAAAGAACTCCGGACCACATTTCTGAGATATTCGGCAGCAGAGATGTATGGAAAACATAAGACCATGTACAACCTGAAAGAATACCTCGAAAGATATATCCGATGGCCGCAGATAGAGATGTTTGTGAAAATGGGATTATATCATATAGCGGAATCCATAGTAGCGGGCTACTGCGGGATCATAGCAGACAAGGATGCCGTAAAGCCGGAATGCTTTCTTGGAATCTACAAAAGAAGGCTCAGGGACCTGAAGACCTTGCAGGGGAATCTGGATTATCTGAAAATGTGGCAGATGGAGAAGCGGATGGGACTCCACCTGACAGTACAGGAAAGCGTATTTCTTGCGGAAAGCCAGGTACGGCAGAACGATCTGAAAGAAATATTGAAATATACCACAGTAGCAAAATTCATGCACAGGATAGAGCAGTATTCCGGGTGCGAGATCCCTGATACTATGCAGGAACTCATGTGTGGAAGGGCAGCAGGTGCTGTAAGCGGCGTAACCCGCACTTATGTGGATTATCTGCATATGCGGATACAGAGGGGGTATGACCTGCATAACCAGATTTTCCTTTTTCCGAGAGACCTGAGGCTTGCCCATGACCAGATGGTCATTGAGACAAATGCGGAAGAGATCCGCAAGAGAGAACAGGCAGTTAGCGAAAAATATCCGGACATCCGAAAGAACTACAGGGGTCTGAGAAATCAATATTTTTACGAAGACGAGGATTATCTGATACGGCCGGCAAGATCAGCAGAAGAGATCGTTGCAGAAGGAAGGATCCTCCATCATTGCGTCGGCGGGGACAGCTATCTGAATAAGCATAACACCGGCCGGAGCACGATCCTTTTCCTGCGTTCAAAGTCAGTGCCGGAAACACCGTATATCACAATAGAGATCTGCGGGACAAAGATCCTGCAGTGGTATGGGATCCGAGATACAAAGCCAGATGAAATCAGGATAGAAAGGCATCTGAGAAGATACATAAAAGCATTAAAGGAAAAAGATCAGATAAAGTCAGTGACCGCATAAGGAGGAAAGCATGGAATATGTACAGCTGAGCATGGATGAATACATCCAGAGTAAAAACGACATCAAAAATAATCTTGGGGGTATCGTAAAGAGCTTTGTCCGGATCGGATGGCAGCTGACCAGAATCGACCGGTCAGGTGCTTATAAAAATGACGGATACAGCAGCATAGCCGAATTTGCGGCAGCAGAATATGGGATGAACAGGACCGGTGTCAGCCGTTTTATGACCGTATATGAAACATATTCTGCAGACGGGGATACACCGGAACTGAAAGAACAGTACCGGGAATTTAAGTTCTCGCAGCTGACCGAACTCCTGCAGGTCCAGGAAGCAGACCGGCAGATGTTCACGCCGGAAGTGAAAAGGGAGGATATCAGAGAATTCCAGAGGTTTGAAAAAGAAAATGAAGCAGATCCGGCCCGGCTGCTTGACTGGAAGGATGCAAAAAGCCCGGAAGAAAAGCTGAAAGCAACGATACAGGAGTTTTGCAGGGAGAATAAAGATATCCTCAACGCAGTGTACAGCTCAATTATGGAACCAAAAGACCTGGCAGAGATGATCAGCCCGTCCGGCAGCAGGAGTTACCGGAAAGGCACTGTGTATCTGATGTTTTACGAGGAAACAAAAGGGATCATGGTCAAGGTGTTCGGAGAGACGCCGGTGGATATCACATATCGATATTTCCTCGATGTTGTGCATAGCCTGTTCGATGAGTACGATGCAGGGGCCCATACCTGGGAGAAATGCTTCGGGGTACTGCCGGACGAGGGAACAACAGCCCAGAAGCAGGAAGAACCTGTGGAACCGAAAATGCCAGAGCATAGCGGTAAAAACATCGGGAATGTACATGAGGATATTTCGGCGGAGAAGGTGATGGAAAAACCAGAGATTGCGCCGGCGCAACCGGAAGAACAGATCCCTGGACAGGACAGTATCGATCAGCATCCGGAATATATGCCGGAACCGGTGCAAGAACCAGATATCCCGAAGAAACCAGAAGATTCTGTACCGGGGATCCATAAAGAAGAACAGAAGTCCGACCCAGTACCGGAAAACAATGAAACTATTCCGGAAGCTATTCCGGAAAAAGCAATAACCCGGAAAGAATATCTTGAAACGCTCACATTATACGGCTGGGCGGATTACGTGGCAGCAGCAATGCGGACCTTTGGAAGCATACCATTCTCCAGGTTACGAGAGATTGGCTTCTGGGAAGAATGGCTGTGTGGAAAAGTGGACAAAAAAGGACGTCCATGGATTGAGTAAAGGGTGTTTTTGAAAATCCAAATATATCACAACTACATAAGGGGAGGCCCTGACCTCCCCGGAAAGGGGCAGAAATGTTATTTCCAAAACAGAAAAGTAAGAAAAAGAGAATGCGCCATCCGGCCAGCATCCTGCACGATAAAAGCAGCAGGGCCTGTTATCTCTGCGTAACACTCCACGATAACTGGAACGAACACAGGATCCTGGATGAGCACCATATATTTGGAGGACCGAACCGGAAGAACTCCGAGGAATATGGTCTGAAAGTATACCTGTGCCACGATCATCACATCTACGGCCCGGAAGCCGTACACAATAACGCCCGGATCCGCCACGAATTACAGCGGACAGGACAGAGACTATTTGAAAAGCAGCACAGTCACAAAGAATTCATGGAGATATTCGGCCGGAATTATTTGGATTCGGTAGAGATAGGGGAAAACAATGAGAAAGAGGATGAACCTGTATAAGGTAGTAGACCAGAACGGGAAGCAAGTATTTGACGACTTGTTGATAGCCAGACAGGTCACAGAGAAAACCGGATGTACAAAGAATAATGTAGCCCAGGCAGCAGCCAATTTTGCTTTAGTGAACAAGAAATACCGGATCATTCCGGAGGATATCAAATCGAGCAAGGTTTTAGATGTTGAACTCCTGGCAGAATGGGACAGGTACCGGAAGTGGATGCTGAGGGCAGCAGGGAGGGGAGAATGAAGAGGAGGCAGAAAAAGAAACTGTTCAACAGAAAATGTGGATACCGGCTTGTAAAGCTCCCACGCAACTTCCAGACGTGGGCATTCCAATATTACACCGGTATCGGAGCAGTAACATACAAACGCATTTACACAGAGAAAATCCCAGACAGAGAGAAATACTTGATAGACACCAGAAACGTAGAGAATTTCAACCGGATCATGGCAGAAAGGAGAAAATGATGGGAAACACATGTAAAACCTGTATCAATAACGATGATGGTCTTTGCGACCGCAAGGGGATTATTGTAGAAGACGAAGATTCCTGTGAGCATCACTGGGCAGCAGGAAAGAAGGTCAGAATGAAGCGACATGAGAAGAAGATGGATATCACACCAGAACTGATGCTGTCAGCGTACAACACACTGATCCAGGGGTGTAAAAGCCAGCCGGCCAGTGAGGATGGAACCTGCAGCAGTTGCATCCTGTATCAGCACTGCCCTGGTGCATCAGATCTTCTTCCAGAAAACTGGAAAGAGATACACTATCCATACCTGGAAGGAAATACACTGCATTACATAAAAGCCGGTAAAGTCAAGCAGATTATATTTTCTAGCCGGGAAGATGCAGAGGAAAGGCTTGCGGAAATGAAAGAAGGTGTGAAATGAGTTACAAGAACAACGAAGGATATCCAGATCCGACAGCTGGGAAAGCAGTCCGGTCAGCAGGGAGGATGCCGACACACATCTACAATGCCTTTTGCGTCTTGAATAATACGGCAGGTCTTTTAGGGTTGGAGATTACAGGCATACGGGATCGAAAAACAGGAAAAGAATGGAAGAAATAGAGAAAGCCGGGAGCATACGCGTTCCCGGCTAAAAGCATCGAAAGGGGAGGATGCCGTTGGAAACAGAAATCCAGAAAGAAAACGAAGAAAAGAAGGAATACCTGAGATCTTACCGAAGGGCAGTAAAAAGAGAAAAAGATATCCTTGACGAGATTCAGCGACTGAGGACAGACAAGATGTTCCCATCCGTGGTCAATGACGGGATGCCACGCGGCAGCAGCCAGTCCGATCTGTCAGACTACATAGCTATTCTGGATGAGCAGATCGAGCTTCTGAAAACAGAACGGCTGGAAAAAGCCAGATGTTATCAGAAGATTGAGAGACAGATCAAACAGATGGAAAATGAGGATGAACAGGAAGTGCTGAGACTACGGTATATAACAGGCCTGAAATGGGAGGAAGTAGCTGTACGAATGAGCTATAGCTGGAAACATATACACAGAATTCATTCATCAGCTCTTTGCAATTTCAAGATGACATAGAATGACACACTTTATATGTGATATCATTACAATGGGTTTCAGAAAAAGCAGATGGAATCCTCCTTTCAAGAATTTAGCTGCCAACCCACGGGCAGCAGTAGTGGAACGCAGCTCAGTGGGATGTAGAGCAGCTGGTTTATATTCAGTATGTCGATGATTCGAACCCATCCGTTCCAATTTCTCTGTTGTCAAGAAACTCCTAACATCATACATTTTTACGAAACGTCCTGTAGAAATATGGGGCGTTTTAGCGTATAATAAAAATATATGAGGAGGATAGTATGGACATTTTAAGTTTGATTGATAAATTTATTCAGTGGTGTGATGGAAATGTTGGCTTTTTAAATGTAATATTGTCATTGTGTACTTTAATATTAACAGTTACAATTGCAAAATTACCGTATAAGAAAAAAATTGTTGGATCACTGGAAATAATACCGGAAAAAACACAGTATGAGCCATTTTTTAAATGCTTTATAAGAGTTTACTTAACTAATGTAGGACGAGTGCCAATTTATATAAAGCGAATAGAAATAATAGACTGGAAGGGAAAAAGTCTTGGGTCATGTCTTATGAATTTGAGACATAATCAATGTGCGGAACTTTCCGCTGGCCAAAATTATTCGTGTGAGGGAATGTTTGTTGATTCAGTATTTATAAAACATGTCATTGATTTGAATGGATATGTAAAAATAAAAGTGACAGATATAAGTGGAAAGAAGTATTATATTTCAAGGACTTTTCCAGTGGGTTAATGATGGAACCTTTTGAAAAAAGTAAAAAAATAAATGCAATAAAAAAAGTAGCTTAAGGGCTGCTTTTTTTATATTTCAAAAAAACGAAACGAATGAGAGGTGGTGAGGCTTGCCAAGAGCACCAGATCAGAGAGTTGAAGAAGCCAGAAAACTATATGCTTCTGGAGCGAAATTAATTGAAGTTTCTCAAAAGCTTGGAATCCCGGTAGGGACGATCCGAAGCTGGAAAAATAGATATAAATGGGATAATGCAACGTTGCAAAAGAATAAACGCAACGTTGCGAAAAAGAAGGGCGGACAGCCCGGAAATAAAAATGCGGAGGGACATGGAGGAACCGGCCCGCCGGGAAATAAGAATGCAGTTAGGACAGGAGAGTTTGAAACTCTCTTTTTTGATGCCCTGGAACCTGAAGAAAGAACGTTGGCAGAGATGATCAGGCCAGACAAAGAACAGCTGCTTCTCAGAGAAATCCAGCTTCTTGCAGTCAGGGAACGCCGGATGCTGAAAAGAATCCAGTCTCTTCGTGAACTGGAAGCACAGACAGGATCTGAAGAAGATTCGGTACCATGCGGAATGTCTGTAACAGAATATACTTCCGGTATTGAAAAAGGAAAACAAACAGAACTTCGAAAGTACGAAGGCATCCTTGGCCAGATCCAGGCCATAGAGGATGCTCTGACCAGAGTGCAGGCCCGGCAGCAGAAAGCTATCGAGATGCTGCATAAGTTTGGTTATGACGATGCAAAGCTGGAACTTGCAACCATGCAGCTTGAATTTGAGATGCTGAAGCAGGATAACCAGGCAGAAGAGATCACAGATGATGGTTTCCTGGAGGCAATGAATGCAACAGCGCAAGATGTCTGGGGTGATGAGAATGTATGAAAAACTCAAAACTCTGAAAGATAAGCTGCAGAAAATGAAATCCAACAGAACCAATAGACAGACAGGCCAGACGTTTCATTTTTCTCCGTTCTCAAGAAAACAGAAACAGGTCCTGACCTGGTGGTGCAAAGAATCCCCGGTTCATAATATGGACGGAGTTATTGCCGATGGAGCAATCCGATCAGGAAAAACAATCAGCATGTCTTTATCATTCGTTATGTGGGCCATGAGTACATTCACTGGCCAGAACTTTGCCATGTGCGGAAAGACCATAGGATCCTTCCGGAGAAATGTTCTGTTCTGGTTGAAACTGATGCTTCGATCAAGAGGATATTCCATCACGGATCACAGGGCAGACAACCTTCTAACCATCCGAAAAGACGGAAAAGAAAACTACTTCTACATATTCGGCGGCAAGGATGAAAGATCTCAGGATCTGATCCAGGGAATCACGCTGGCAGGAGTGTTCTTTGACGAAGTTGCCCTGATGCCGGAATCCTTTGTGAACCAGGCAACAGGCCGATGCTCTGTGAAAGGTTCAAAATTCTGGTTTAACTGTAATCCGGATGGCCCGTATCACTGGTTCAAACAGAACTGGATAGATAAATCCATCGGATATCTGGGAAAAGAAGAAACAGAGCGTATCAGGCAGCAGGCGGCCGCGGAGGGGAAAGATCCCGGTCTGAAAGATATTCTGTATCTCCACTTCACTATGGACGATAACTTGTCCCTGGATGAAGAGATCAAAGCCAGATACAGGAGTATGTACGTTGGAGTATTCTTTAAACGTTACATTATGGGACTGTGGGCGGCAGCAGAGGGAATCATCTACGACATGTTTGATGAGGACAAACATGTCCAGGATATCAAAGATTTCTATCAGTTGTTGATCAACGGGAACCGGTATGTTTCCTGTGATTATGGTACACAAAACGCCACAGTATTCCTACTGTGGAACAAAGGAACCAACGGAAAATGGTACTGCATCCGGGAGTATTACTATTCCGGAAGAGACAAAGGTAAACAGAAAACAGATTCTGAATATGCAGATGACCTGAAAGAGTGGCTGGATGGAACCAGGATCAAAGCAATCATCGTGGATCCGTCGGCCGCTTCTTTTATTGCAGAACTCCGGAAGCGGGGATACAAGGTTCTGAAAGCCGACAATGACGTTCTGGATGGAATCCGGCTGGTTGGAATGCTTCTGAACCTGCAGAAGATTGTCTTTGCTTCTTCCTGTAAAGAAACCATAAAAGAATTTGCTTCTTACATCTGGGATGAGAAAGCTCTGGAGAGAGGAGAAGACAAACCGGTGAAACAGTGGGACCATTGTCTCACCGGAGATACATTGATAGATACGGTAAAAGGAAAGATTCCAATAGAAAAATTAGTTGGAAAGAAGGGAAAGGTGTACTGCTATGATGTAAAACGAAGAAAGAAGGCAATATCTACATTTTACAATGTACGAAAGACAAGAAAAAATGCAGATATTTATAAACTTACGTTGGAAGATGGGAACAGTATAAAAATGACAGCAGATCATCTTGTGTATACGCAAAGAGGTTGGGTTGCGTTAAAGCATCTTAAAGCAACGGATAAGATTTTGAAAGTTACTGCTTGACTTGTTGCATGTAACATGCTAATATTGTTACATGCAACGAGGAGGTGGGATAAGTAGAAGCGAAAAGCAGAGCTGAGTATTTCAAAGAGCGCAGAGAAAAATTTAAAGCGTTTCATGTTGAGGTAGAAAAAGAGAAAATGATGCGTTTTGAAGAAAAACTTAAAGAAAAGAACACTACAAAAAAAGAATGGCTTGATGAAAAAATCAGCGAAGAATTAAAAAAATAAGGAATTCCGCCCCGACCAAAGATTGGAATTCCTTATAGCATGTAGAAGTTTCCTTCTGTAAATATTATAATGCAGATGGAAGCTTCTTTCAAGAACCAAAATTTGAAAGGAGTTTTTATTATGCCTGTAAAAAATGTAATTAAAAAAAACGAAAGATATGATAGGGAAAATTGATCCGCATTATGATATGACAAATTCAAACATGACAGAATTGTATAGTGCCTATTCAAAGTATCCGTATGAATTAATGTGTTGTAGTTTTAAATTTGGTTACCTTCAGGGAATGAAATCTGCAAAAGCTGAAATGAAACGGAGGGAAAAAGCAAATGCCTGAAAAATTTCAATTCTTTGATGGAAAAAGATTTACACGTGATGATAAAACTGGATATTATTTATGTGCCACAGCGGACGAGGGAAAGAGAAAACGGATGCATGTGTATGTTTGGGAATATTTCAATGGTCCAGTTCCCAAAGGATATCACATTCATCACATAGATGGCGATAAAAGTAATAATAATATCAAAAACCTTAAACTGTTATTGGCTACGGAGCATGAGAAACTACATGGTTCAATGTGGACAGATGAGCAGAGAAATCGGGCACGAAAAAATATAGAAAAAGCATCTATCAAAGCGAAGGAGTGGCACAGTAGTAAAGCTGGCCATGAATGGCACAAAATGCATTACGAAAAAATGAAAGAGAAACTACATCAAGTACACAAATTCAACTGCCTTATGTGCGGAAAAGAATTTCAATCACCACAGACTGAATCAAAATTTTGCTGTAATAATTGTAAGAGTGCATATAGAAGAAAAATAGGCGTTGATAATATTACGAAAATTTGTAGTTTCTGCGGAGGTGAATATACTGCAAATAAATACAATAAAACAAAATTCTGTCCAATTTGTAGGAATAAAAAGTATAGAAAAAATAGGCAAAGCTGACGTTTACAATATGGAAGTTAAGAACCACCACAACTTTAGTGTTTGTGGTGGTTTTATTGTGCATAATTGTCTTGACGCTACACGCTACCTATGCAGCACCATAATCGGCAGAAAAGCAGCACGTTTCCGAGAGATAAGGAGGTGAGAAAAATATACACATTTACAATACCGAGAGAAAGTTTTGACGAGTTAAACCCAGACAAACAGATACTCCGCCAGCTGATCAGCAAACACATCAGTAAGGTGGACCGGCTGAAGAAGAATATGTCCTACTACGAAGGAAAGCACAAGATCCTGGATGAGACCAAACGGGAAAACCGCCTGGTGTGCAATCATGCAAAAGACATCTCTGATACAGCCAGCAGCTATTTCATCGGCAATCCGGTGACGTACAAATCAGAGGGAGACATCAAGGCCCTCACAGACGCACTGGAGCTGGCCGGAGCAGATGAGACAGACGGAGACAACGGTCTGGAGGCATCCATCTACGGCCTGGCTTACGAATATGTCTATGTGAAGGAAAACGAGAACAACCTGCAGACCAAGAACCTGTCTGCGGAAAATACCTTCATGGTAAAAGATGACAGCATAGAGGAAAACGAACTCTTTGCTGTCTATTATTATATCCGGGAAGATGATTCCGGGAAGCTTCCGGACCACTATATGGCCACAGTAGTGACCACAAACTATAAGTACGAGCTGGACATCGAGAACAACAATACGATCCAGGCAACCACAGAGCCGGCGGTGCCCCATTATCTTGGTGAGATCCCGATCATTGAATACCTGAACAATAAACTGGCCATCGGAGATTTTGAACTGCAGATCCCACTGATCGATGCATACAATGCGCTGATGAGCGATCGTGTGACCGATAAGGAGCAGTTTATTGATGCGATCCTGGCTATCTATGGAACATTGCTGACCGATGAGGACGAACCGAACACTGAGGATGAAGACGAGAGCATCCGAAAGGCCAAAGCCCGTCTTAAAAAGTACAAGGTTCTTGAGATGCCGGACACAGCCAAAGCAGAGTATCTGACCAGGACTTTTGATGAAAACGGTGTGGAGATCCTTAAGAAAGCCATTGAGCAGGATATCCATAAGTTTTCCCATATTCCCTGTATGTCAGATGAAAGCTTCGGAGGGAACGTCAGTGGTGTGGCTATGGAATTTAAGCTCCTGGGCATGGAAAATATCACAAAGATCAAGACCAGATATTATAAAAAAGGTCTGAGAAAAAGAGTTCGGATATTCTGTAACTATCTGGCTTTGCATGGGATCAGCATCGATTCATCCGGGATCACGATGACGTTCACCAGAGCACTGCCAAAAAATCTCCTGGAGATATCCCAGATTGTGGCAAATCTGTGGGGAAAGGTAAGCCGTAAGACCTTGCTTTCCCAGGTCCCGTTTGTGGAGGATGTGGATGAGGAACTGAAAGCCCTGGAAGCAGAGGAAGAAGAGAATCTGAAGCGGCAGCAGGAAGTCTTTGGACTGCAGGACAATACGCCACCGGAGCAGGATCCGGATGACAAGGAAAAGGTAAATGAGTAGGAAATACTGGGAACAGAGATCTGCCTGGGATATGTATCAGTTTATGGAGGATGCAGAAGAAACAGCAGATTTCATTGCCAAAGTATACCGGAAAGCCTCTCTCCAACTGGAATATGCCGCAAGAGATATCTTTGAAAAGTTCATGACAAAATATGGTCTGTCAGAAACAGAAGCCTGGCAGATTATAAATTCCATCCAGGATAAAAACTCCATTGATCAGCTGAAACAGGAACTCCAGAACAGGAAAAGGGACAGTGAGATCCTGAAACAGCTGGAAGCTCCGGCGTACCGTGCAAGACTGGAGCACTTGCAGGATCTTATGACACAGGTAGATGCAGTGATGCAGCAGGTGTATCAGCAGGAGAAACAGTTCGATACCAAACTTCTGGAGCAGCTTGGAGAAAAAGCGTATTATCATTCCATCTACAATATGCAGAAAGAAACTGGCCTGGTATTCAGTTTCTCTCATGTAAGCAGGAAGCAGATCGACCAGGCTCTGCAGATGAAATGGTCCGGAAAACATTTTTCAGACCGTATCTGGCAGAACACACAGCAGCTTGCAGATTCCTTGAAGGATGAATTGCTGATCAGCCTCCTTACCGGCCGGACAGACCGGGAAACAGCGGAATCCATCCAGGCCCAGTGCGGAGGGGGAGCAAAGCAGGCCAGGCGATTGGTAAGAACAGAATCCTGTTACATGGCAGGAGAATTGACTGCACAGAGTTATATTGACTGCGGGATCAAGAATTATCGCTATGTGGCAGTGCTGGATCTTCGTACCAGTGAGATCTGTCGGGAACTGGATGGAAAGGTTTTTCCGGTGAAAGACCGGAAAGCCGGAGTGAACTATCCGCCCATGCATCCATATTGCCGCTCCACAACGATTTCTGTCATAGATGATAAAATCCTCAGAAACATGAAAAGAAGCGCCTACAACCCGGAAACAGGGCGTACAGAGATGGTTCCTGCGGATATGACCTATAAACAGTGGTATGAGAAATACGTCAAAGGAAATCCAAAAGCAGAAGCCCAGGAAAAGGCAGTCAAGAACGTTGCATCAGACAGGAAACAGTATGATCAGTACCGGGAACTCCTTGGAAAAGACATGCCGAAACATTTTGCAGACTTCCAGGAAATGAAGTATAATGAACCTGAGAAGTGGGAATTGCTCAGGACTTATGCTCGTTCGGTGAAGAATGGAATGATATCTCCACTATCTGGTTTTAAGAATTATCAGAAGATCTATGATGAAATCAATGAAAAAGTTGTTGGAGCCAAAACTTCTGAGGGAACGGCAGTAACCAGACAGAGTAAACATTTCATGGAGAGAGTGATCGGAACCATGAAAGATCCTAAAACTGGACGACCACGATCGGGAGTATCGGTGGAAGGAATAAAGGATGCGCTGGAGAAACCGGCGAAGGTATTTCCTGTGAGAACGGATCCTGGTGGAGAAAAAAGTCAGAAATATATGGGCAGAAACGGAACAGTTTCAGTAGATCCAGATACGGGAGTTCTGATTCAATGTAATCCAACAGATTCAGATTATGTGAGGAGAATAAGAAATGGAAATGCGAAGATTTGAACTGACGAATGAACAAATTGAATTTCTTAAAGAAATGTATCCTGACAATGAACTTGTTCAGAGAGTACTGAGTCATGAAAACAATGGAGTATTTGAAGTAGATGTGGATACCAAAATTGATTTTATGGAGTACGTGGAAGATGAGTCGGTATATTGGATGAATCCACATCATGAGCCATCAGCAAAAACATATATGCTTGAATCAATAAGGGATGATATTTATTATCAGACCAACTGATACCACCAGTCAGAAATGGCAGGTGGTCTTTTTATACCCATTTTTAAGAAAGAGAGGGCGAAGAACATGAAGAAATTATTTATCAGTCAGCCAATGAATGGCAAAGCAGACGAGGAGATTCTTGCAGAGCGAAAGGTGGCAATCAAAGCAGCAGAAGAGTTGTTGAGAGAACCTGTAGAGGTTATTGATTCTTTCTTCCAGTCAG
>OJSE01000850.1_pt1 | contig 43199 bp, 25 predicted proteins | sample 1599351 | NCBI WGS metagenome assembly OJSE01 (sample SAMN04168656, study PRJEB22393) | human gut metagenome | biome: human gut microbiome; feature: stool | host: Homo sapiens | collected 2014-03-17 | reverse complement strand
CTTCTTTTATTTCTGCGTGGGTGATGTCGTCTATCAGTGCCCAGCCGATACCTCCACCGTTTCCGGCGTTGATAAAGTTATCTTGTGGGCGGGTATATAAAGCATATTGGCCATTTATAAATTCCGGATGCAGTACGACATTGCGCTGCTGACTTTTGGAAATCAGATTCGGAAGACGTTCCCAGTTTTTCAGGTCTTTGGTACGTATGATACCTGCTTTGGCTACGGCAGAAGACAGATCACCCGGCGCAGCATTGGGATCAAGGCTTTCGCTGCAGAAAATTCCATAAATCCAGCCGTCTTCATGGGCTGTCAGGCGCATATCATATACATTCGTTTCTTCGGGATATAAATCCGGCAGTTGAACCGGATACTCCCAGAATTGAAAACGATCAATACCGTTAGGGCTTTCGGCAATGGCAAAGAATGATTTGCGATCATACCCCTCTACCCGTCCCATTACAAGATATTTCCCATCGAACTTGATTGCTCCTGCATTGAATACGGCATTAATACCGAAGCGTTCCATGAAATACGGATTCGTTTCGGGGTTGAAGTCGTATCTCCATTCCAGTGGAGTGTGGGCAGCTGTTAATATGGGATATTTGTAACGTTCGAATATTCCATTGCCTGGCAGTATCTTTTCATTTTCACGGGAGATGAGCGTTTCGTATTCTTCCATAAGAACACGTAATCTGTTATCATATCTATTCATATCTATTCAAAATTAATAAAAAGAGACTGACCACAATACAGACAGATACAAGGGATATACTGTGTTGCAAGAACAGTCTCTTTTTATGTTTGTCACTTCAAAAGTATGGGGGTACTTTTAAAATACACGCGTCAAGTTTACAAATTATTGTTTAGTAATAAAATACGAACGAGCTGTACAGTTCGGTTCCGCGAAACTAACCCAATACCAGTCGTTTTCAACTTTATCAATACGGCAATCTTCAGCCGGATATTTCACACTTTTATCGATTGCATTTCTTGTCACCTTATACAGTACGGCGTTGTTCTTGTCACCCACTGTCAAGTCTCCTGTAAATTGGATGGCAAAACCGCTGGCATACGTTCCTGTTCCTTTTATAACCAGTTCGGACATGTTGAACTCTGCTGCATGAGTTACTGTGCCTACTGCCGAAGTAGATAGACTTTGATAAGAAGCAGAACCGGCTATAAAGTAACGATAAGACGGGTTTGCCAGATAAGGGTCATCAATGTATACCACATTGATGCTGATTGATTCCCCTTCTTGGTCACTGATGGTTATCGTCTTGTTGAAACGGTACCTTTTAAGACCTTCGACCACAACATCCGTCCCATTCTCTGCCATTGTACATTTCAGATAAGTGGCAGATCCATTATTGACACAGGTATATTCTCCGTTACCGTCCAAAATCTTGAGAGTCAGAGGCTCGCCAATAGTCAGATAAGCAATCTCTTCGCTGTTGTCGAGCATTAGCTGTTTGACAACTTTTACGGAAAGTTCAGCGGTTTTGTTTAGTCTGTCGGTAACTGTCACGGTCGCAATGCCCGGTGCCAGGGATTCCACTTGGATATGTCCCTCTTCATCCACCGTAGCTTTGGCTATGGATTCTTTATCGACTGTCACTTTGTATCCTCTATTCCCTGTATGTATGTTAATCGTTTTATTTTCACCCGGATACATTTTTGTGGATGAAACAGCCAGAACTAGCTCACTTAACTGATCTACTATGACTTTTACACTGGTACTCATTTGTGCCCAGTCGGTGATTGTCAGATTAGTGCTGCCCGCCTTCAAAGCTGTCACTTTAATCATATTTCCCTCGGCGACGGCAGTGGCTACTTCTTCATCAGAACTGGCTATCTTGTAGTTGCCATTTCCCTGAAGCATCTGAATCGTTCCTTGTGGTGTTTCATCAAAATTAATAATCAGCTCCTGTGTATCTGGCACGAGATTGTGATAGGAGGGATCGTCATCGTTACAGCCGGAGAAAATAGTAGCGGCTGCAAGCAGGAATCCTGCTAAATATAATAGATTTCTTTTCATGATATTCATTGTTTATTTAGGATGATTATTCAGCTCCAATATCTTTCATTTTACCGGTGATGGTTACAACGCTAAACTTAGGAACAGTAATGGCACGCAATCCGGTAAGAGACGGGTTCACTTTTTTACGCTGCCATTTTACTCCCTCGTCCGACGTATATGAAATCATTGTCTGGAATTCTTTTCCCTCGATCTCCAGTTTAGTTTCGAAAGCTTTGCTTGTAGAGTTATTCACTAATACGATGGTATAAGTGTCGTCTTTAACATAGGCTGTCATTAACAGTTCTTTGGGGAAAACTTCTTCATCGTTTTCAGGAGCAATCGTTTTTACGTCTACACGACGGCTTCCCTCTGGAATGAACTTGGTGAACTGTCCATAGCTATAATAGCGGGCAGCTCTTTCATAATTTGTTCCGGGCAGTGCTTCTTCCAGTCTGATAAGTGCTTCGTTATTGGTACAAGGCCGTGCGCCTGCCCACCAGACAAATGCATTCAGATTGGAGACTGCCAGATAATTGTGGAAAGTTGTGGCCCATTGCATCGCGTTTTTCCAGGATGGATCGTATGTGTCTGTAGAGCTGGTTTCTGTGTTCCATATATGGATGTTCTTTTCTGCGCAGAGAGGTGATTGCACAAATTCAGTGTTACCGATTAATGTATATCCATGAGCGGCTGCAATAATATTAGAATTTGCTAATTCGGGGCGAGCCTTCAAACCGTTCTCAAGGAAGGTGACTCCCGCTTTCCACCATGAGTGCTCTCCGAAGATAATTTTCATATCCTGATAACCAGCCTTGTCTAAAGCCGGGCGAAGATTATCTTGGCAGAAATTGGCTAAATTACCATAAGTCCAGCTACATCCGTTCCATCCCGTTCCGCTACTGTTCGGCTCATTGGACGGTGAAATGGCATAAATCTTAATACCGAATTTATTCGTATATGTATTGATGAAGTCTATCAGATAGTCGGCGAATTCTTCTCCCGAGCCGGATTTCAAACTACCGCCAGAAGGTTTTCCGTTGGATTTCATCGTTCCGGGAGGACTCCATGTAGAGAACATGAACTTCACATTCTTGTATTTTCTCTGAAGAATATCCACCAGCCACATTTGACCCAACTGCACCTGTTCGCCACATCCCGAACCGTTGAAGTCTCTCCAATAATCATTAATCATGGACGGATCGTTCGGAGCCAGGTTGAATGTGCGGTTAATGCCGAAGTCGATAACGTTGGTGACAGGATTCTGATAGTGCGGAAATACTTCTCCCCGGAAGATGTTCAGTTTTAAACCATTCTCACCAAACAAGTCGTTTACTACATCTTCACGTTGCATGTGGTTCCATATGCGGTGTGACCATTCGGCAAAAGCACATCCGAAACCATCAATAATCTGATGCTCGTGTCCATCCCCGAACTGTACTTTAATGACAGCTTCGGTAGTCGGTTCGGCAGAGAAACCGTCGTCTTCGTCTGTTTCTTCTACCGGGTCGGGAATGTAGACGTCGCCGTGACTCAGAGTTCCGTCGTCACAAGAGTATCCTAGAAATAGGAAGAGGGATACGAATAATAATGAATATATCTTTTTCATATTGTTTCTTTATTAAGTTAATCTTGTCTGGACATTATTTCCATAGACTGGTTTGCACCATGGCAGTATTATTGTTCAATTCACTTGTCGGTATAGGATAGTAAAGGTGCTTTTCCTGGAAGTTTTCTGCACCCTGCTTTCCGTTGGCCTTTAAAATCAGTTGGATTTCGCTGACGGAATACCAACGTTTGAGATCATAAAAACGGTGACCTTCTCCGAAGAATTCCAATAAACATTGATGTTCGATTTCAGTCATAAGCTCCTCTTGCGCGAAAGTCTTTTCCTGAAGTCCTGCTCTTTTACGGATTAGTTTTAAAGCATAGTTGGCGCCGTCCGGATCGCTGGTTTGGGCACATGCCTCGGCATAAAGCAGCAAGACTTCCGCAAAACGCATCACACGTAAGTTGCTGGACCTTCCCTCCTTATTACCCATATTATCCGGTGCTTTATCATCCACATAGTATGCGGTATTTTTCTTGATTAGGAATTTACCTGCCGTTCCATTGACATTGAAGCTGGGAGCTCCACCTGCCATTTTACCCTCATTACCTTCCCAAAGCTCATCCATCGAGTAATTGTTTCCATACCATTTTTCGTTGGGTACTTTGTCGCCATAGTTGGCTGCATCAAAGAAAAGGCTGGCATACATACGTCTGTCAAACTTGGTATCTGCATCGTTCGGGCGAGTTTCTCTGGTGAATTCTCCTACGATGAAAGAATTCGGCATCAGTTTGGCCCATCCGCCGGATTTTACCGGACCGGTAAACTGCGGTATATAGCAACCCAGGCAGATTCCACTTTCGTTGCTCCATGAGTATTCTCCGTCGGGACTATATGCTATTTCGTACACGGATTCTTTATTGAACTCATCTTCATTCGTGAAGTTCTTACCGAAGTTGTCAATCAACTCATAAGAGTAAGGAGCTTTTAATAATGTTCCTAATAATTGCTTGGCTTCCGGATATCTATGTTGGGTGGCATATACTTTACCCAGCATTGCGATAGCAGCACCTTTGGTAACCCGTTCTTTGGCGGTGGTGCGTTCAACAGGCAGGTTACATTTGATCGCGTTACCCAAATCTTCTTCCACTTGTGTCCATAATGCCGCTTCACTGGCAGGACCTTTATTGGTTTCATCTTCGTTAGACGGTATCAGTCGCAAAGGGACTTCTTTGTAGTTGTTGACTAACAGAAAATATTGATAGCCGCGCAGAAAGAGCGCTTCGCCCTTAATCATCGAACGATCTTCTTCCGTAATGCCCGAAGCCGGTACCTGGTCGATATAGCGTAATACGATATTGGCACGTTGGATACCCGAATAAAGCGCTCCATAAGGATCGTTGCCGGTGGACGGTGAATTCAGGAAGTTTGCAATATTCCACATGGGAACTTCTTCTCCTTTGATGGTGAAGATATCATCGCCGCGACCGTTGAGGTTCAGCCAGCCGTCGAATGCACCGAAGTATCCGTACATGGCTCCTTTTATGGGGGAATAGGCGGCTGCCAAAGCACTTTCCGCATCTGCTTTATCTTTCCAGAAGTTGCTTTCAGTGAAATGGTTAGGGTCCGACAGATTCAAAAAGCTGGATTCGTTGCACGATGTCAGTGCTCCGGAAAGAAGAGCTGCCATGCACATATATGATAACCAATTTCTTTTCATGTTTATAGACTTTTAATGTTTAATATTAATTTAAGGCATTACAGGTTAACTTGTATTCCGAATGAGATAGTGCGGGGCAATGGATAACGTCCCTGGTCGATACCTCTTGAGAATACGTTGTAGTCAACACCGGCAACAGTACTTTCACCCAAATCCGGAGTATAACCCGAATATTTGGTCAGTGTGAATAGATTTTCCATTGAAGTGTATATTCTTACATTCTCAAGTTTGACTTTCTTGGTCAGGTTTTTGGGTAATGTATAGCCGATATCCAATGTTTTCAGACGCATATATGAACCATTCTCGAGCCATCTGTCGGAGTATGCCCATTTGTTGTCTGCACCATCTGTTTTAGAGAAGCGTGGAATATCGGTATTCTGATTGTCCGGTCTCCACGAGTTTGCCAATACGGTGCTCATATTTCCGTTGAAGTTTCCTGATTCCAGGCGATAACGCGGATAATTATAGATTTTGTTACCTACCATACCGTCAAAGAAAAGGTTGAAGTCGAAGTTGTTCCACTCACCACCCAGTCTGACGCCGAAAGTGAAATCGGGGAAGGGGCTTCCTACATCATGCTGGTCGTCTGTATTAATCTTGCCATCACCGTTCCAGTCCTTGTAGCGGATATCGCCGACCTGGGCTCCGGGTTGAATGAGTTCGCCGTCTTTGTTCTTGTAATTGGCAATCTCTTCTGCCGAACGGAATAAACCGTCTGTTTCAATCAGATTGAAATAGGACATGGAATGTCCTTCGGCAAACATATTGATACCACGACCACCGGCACCGTGTGCGCTATAACCGGAAATCATCAGATTCTGGCCGCCCAATGTGATTTTCGTTACTTCATTCTTGTCGGCAGCGATATTGGCACCTATATAATAAGTGAACTTATCTTTGATAGAACCCCGATAATTCACGGCAAATTCAAATCCCTTATTTCGTACCTGTCCTGCATTCTGGATCGAGTTTCCACTGATACCGGTAGATGCGGTCGAGGGAATAGGCAGCAGTACGTCATTGGTGTTTTTCACATAAGCATCGGCAGTGAAAGTTAATTTTCCGTTCAGCAGGCTGACATCCAGACCGATGTTATATGTTTCTGTATTTTCCCATGTCAGATTAGCCGGTGAAATAGCCTGTACATAAGGCATGGAACCAAACCAGGGTGAATTGTTCGATACATAGTTCATTCCATCCGATACTACACTTTGCGTAGGATAGTAGCTGGTCATTTCCTGATTACCGAGTTTACCATAGCTGAAGCGTAACTTCAACTGGTCGAATACATTTTCCAACGGTTTGAAGAACTTCTCGCGATTGATGTTCCATCCGATAGAAGCGGATGGGAATGCGCCATATTGATGCCCTTTCTTGAAACGTGACGAACCGTCGCGACGAATGGAGGCGGAAAACAGATAGCGGTCGTCGAATGAATACATGACACGCCCGAACAGGGATACCAATGCCAATTCATTCAGGCTGCTGGATGCTTTCAGGTTGGAAGGATCCACATTGCCCGGCATTGTTTCTATGAATTGGGCCATATCGCTATTCTTTCCATACAAGCTGTGGCTTTTGTCTTTCTGCGCAGAGTAACCGGCGAGAAGTGACAGGTTGTGTTTGCCGAATGTACGGTCGTAGTTCAAAGTATTCTCCAATACCCACGATTCCCAGGTGGATGATTTTTCTTCCAGGTCGGGTTTGTCATTCTTTCCAAATGTACCTAAATCGTATGCGTCTGTATATTTGCGCCATTTAGTATGTTCTTTTCTGATACCTACGTTGAGTTTGTATTTTAGTCCTTTGATGATTTCCGCTTGCAAATAGGCATTGAGGAAAATTCTGGTTGTTTCAGTTCGCTCATCATTGACGGTCATTTCTGCCAATGGGTTGGGTAAGTTGATATCGTTGGAAGTACCCCAGCCCCCTGAATTCGTCGGGTCATAGACGGGTACAACGGAGGGAAACTGGAAGATGTCGAACATTGTATCCTGATGAATGTAGCCACTTCCTTTTGTCATGTTTACAATCAGCGATTCACCTATGGTTAATCGATTGTTCAGGAAAGAATAATCGCTCTTCAGGCGGATATTATAAGACTCATGATCTGTATTGCGCAATATACCCTCTTTATTGAGATAACTTACGGATGAACTGTAAGAACCATTTTTCGAACCGCCGCTGATTGTAGCATTGGCTTTGTAGGTCATGGCGGTGCGTAACATTACATCCTGCCAGTCTGTACCCTCACCGATAAAAGGAGTTGCTCCGTTTTCTGATCCGTAACCGTCGCCCGCCAGACGATAATAACGTGCGAAACGACTGTATTCTTCTCCATTGAATACTTTTAGTGTTTTAGGGGTTTGGCTGATGCCTGTGAAGAAATTGATATCCAATTTGGTTGGCATATCTTTACGACCGCTTTTTGTAGTGATTAATACTACACCACCTGCTGCGCGTGAACCGTAGATGGCTGCTGCGGCAGCGTCTTTTAATACCTCGATAGAAGAGATATCATTCGGATCGACCATGCTGATGTCGCCGAATGCACCGTCAATTACATACAGTGGATTGTTGTTGGATAATGAACTGATACCGCGTACGTTAATTGTCATCGTTCCATTCGGATCACCGCTGGAACTTGCCACTGATACTCCGGGTATCTTTCCTTGTAATGCTGTTGCGGCATTGGAAGCAACTTGTCCGTTAAGCTCTTTGGCACTAACCGAACTTACAGCTCCCGAAAGATGGCTTTTCTTCACTGTACCGTAACCGATAACTACTACTTGTTCAAGAGCAATATTATCTTCTTCCATTGAGACGTTGATCGGAGCACCGGATGTAACTGCTCTCTCTATATGTTTCATACCTATTGTAGAGAATACCAGCGTACTCCCTTTGTTCGCTTTGATGGAGTATTTACCATCCATGTCTGTTACTGTGCCGGTGTCTTTTCCTTTGATTCTGACTGTGACTCCAGGTAAAGGTTCATTTGTTGCAGCTTCTGTTACTACTCCTTTTACTTCAATGTCTTGAGCCGCTAGTGGAATGCTAGTCATGCAGAGAAATAAGAATAGTAAGAAATGAATTTTTCTTCTCATAATTTATTGCATTAGATTTATAAACTCTGGTCAACTGTCAATTGATCCATGGAAACTTCAACCAACAATTGTATGATGCAAAAATAGAGGATTATGCCATGTTATGCAGATATTATCTTAGCACGTTCTGATATTATTTTGCCTGTCTTTGTGTGATGTATTTATTTTTTTATGGCGAAGACGTACTTTACATATAGAGCTTAAATGTCCTGCTTTTGGGTTGTGAATGGCTTGTTTGCTACATTGGTATATCCTGGGTGTTGGATATTAATGTCTTATTTCTTGTTTTTGAAAAAGGAACAATGGTATTATAAGGGAGAAAGACGGTATTATTTAATTTGTAGAAATGATACTATTTTGCAGCTTAATACATGAAATTATAACGAGTGGGCTTATTCGATTTGATGAAATGTGTATCGAATGAGGGATAAGAATAGGCTTTTGATATAAAAAAGAAGAGCGCAAAGCTGCCGATTTTATGTATTGAATCAGACAACTTTGCGCTTTAGTTACTGGACGCTTTAAAAATAAAGCTGTTCTGCCATGACGAGTTTGTTTGCTTCTACAAGCTTGCAAATGTTCTTCACAGAGGCAGTAGAACGGAACTCATCTGCTGGAGTGTGGAGACAGTAATCTACCAACCTGTCTATGGTCGAAGTTGCTACATGCATACGAGTATCGGAAGAGGCATAATAGATATACACTGTTCCGTCTTCGTCTGCAATCCACCCGTTAGAGAAAAGCACATTGGATACGTCTCCGATTCTCTCTTCTCCCATAGGGGCTAATAAGAAACCACCCGGTTCGGCAATGCTCTTTGTCGGGTCTTCCAAAGAAGTCATGTACAGATAGAGCACATAACGCAGACCGGCAGCGCATGCGCGAACTCCGTGGGCCAGGTGCAGCCATCCTTTGGGGGTTTTGATAGGATGGGGACCCTCACCGTTCTTTACCTCCTTAATCGTGTGATAATGGCGGTGGTTAATAATGGTTTCTTCTTTTATTTCTGCGTGGGTGATGTCGTCTATCAGTGCCCAGCCGATACCTCCGCCGTTTCCGGCATCGATAAAGTTATCTTGCGGGCGTGTGTATAGAGCGTATTTGCCATTTACAAATTCCGGATGCAATACCACATTCCGTTGCTGACTTTTAGCGATCAGATTGGGCAGTCGTTCCCAATTTTTCAGGTCTTTGGTACGCACAATACCCGCTTTGGCTACGGCAGAGGACAGATCACCCGGCGCAGCGTTGGGATCAAGGCTTTCACTGCAGAAAATACCATAAATCCAACCGTCTTCATGGGCTGTCAGGCGCATATCATAGACGTTTGTTTCTGTCGGATCTATGTCGGGTAATTCTATTGGATACTCCCAGAATTGAAAACGATCAATACCATTAGGACTTTCGGCAATGGCAAAGAATGATTTGCGATCATTTCCTTCTACGCGTACTACCATTAGGTACTTTCCGTTCCATTTGATAGCTCCTGAGTTCATGGTGGCGTTGATGCTAATTCGCTCCATTAGATAGGGGTTCGTTACCGGATTGAAGTCATAACGCCATTCGAGCGGGATATGTGCGTTCGTTAAGAGTGGATATTGATATCTTGTATATATTCCATTGTCAGATGGCAGGGGAATATTTTTGCGCCCTAGCAATTCTTTGTGTTGCTTGGTGAGCTTCTCCAGTCTCTGATTATATAGTCGATTCATCTTTTATAATTGTATATAATAGTTTCAAAGTCAATCCCCCTACTAAAAGAGTGATTATGAACGAAGGATAACCTCTCTTTTAGAGCATGGGGATAACATTTCTTTTTAAGGCATTTTGGCTACTAAATAGATGTCTGTCTTCAATTTCGGGTCGGTATAGACTATCCAATAAGTTTTACCCTCGGTCTTTACTATTTCGAAGTCCTCAACATCAATCTCTTCCTCTCCACCAGTACTTGCTCCTGCTAACAGAATGGTTCTATGTGCATTATTCTTTTTCCCTTTTGCTAATTTCCCGGAGAATTTAATTCCCCATCCCGCATCATACATTCCAAAATATATACCTGCTGCTTCCATAGTTATGTATGTCATATCTACTTTTTCATAATATATAGCAGTACATTTGCACTTATTTCCTTCCCAAAGAGCGTAGTCTCCAAATCCCGCATTAAGTAGGAATAAGTTTCTGAAACGGGGGGTATTATTCTCCAAGAATGGATAATCCGGGAATATTTTAAGAGTTACCTTTTGTCCTTTCTGGTCTGTTACGATTAAATCGGACCTGTCCATATTATCTTTGTTAACCTTTGTTCCGGTGATGGTTAAGACATCCTCTGTTATCTCTGCTGTGCAGTAAGATAATGCACTGCCAGATAACTTATATTCTCCGTTTCCACTAAGGATATTAATCTTCGTTGCTACGTCTAATCCAATATTGATATCGAAAGTTTCAGTATCCAGCATTAATTTTTCAACTACCTTGACAGGGATTTCAATATTCTTGTTAGCAGCATCTGTTAATGTAACCACCGTTTCTCCTTTGGTGAGCGGAGTTAGTAAGATATTCTCATCTTCTATTTTAGCTTTTACGATAGTAGGATCGGCGACAGTTAATGCATATGCCGGGTTACCGCTATAGATTGGGAGTGTCTTGATTTCTCCGACAAATACGTCAGTATTGATATTTTCTACATTAAGCTTTAAATCTACAATCTCATTTACTTTCACATTGACAATTTGAGTACTTCTGACCCAATCTTTAATGATAAGGTTGGTTGTTCCTCTGGTCAGACCTTTTACAGTAATCGTATTACCTTGTATATCGGCAGATGCGATTTTTTTATTCTCTACAGTTATTATGTAGTTCCCGTTTCCATTCGTTATCTGTATCTCTCCTTCCGTATCTTTATCTATTGATATGGAATTAGTATTGGTTGTAAGATCGGTATAACTTGGAATCTCTTCGCTGCATCCTGTGAATACCACTGAAATGGAAAAGAGAAAACCTGTCAGATAAATTAAATTCTTTTTCATAATATGCACTTCGTTTTATATTATTCAGCATTTCCAGTTTTAATTTTCCCCGTAATAGTTACTACACTATACTTAGGAACAGTGATAGCTCGCAGACCACTTGCAGACGGATTGATCTTTTTGTGTCTCCACTGTACATCTTCGGTGGATGTATACGTTCTCATATGCTGGAATTCCACACCCTCAATCTCTAACAGTGTAGAGAATGATTCCTTTTCAGACATATTTACCAGTACAATGGTATAAGTATCATCCTTTACGTAGGCAGAAAGCAACATATCTTCCGGGAATTTGTCGGTTTCTGAAGGAATAGCTTCTACGTCCACGCGTACGGCATCAGGTTGAATGTACTTTGTATATTGCCCATAAGTGTAGTATCGGGGAACTCTGTAATAAAATGTACTGGGTAATGCCTCTTCCAACTGGATAAGGTTTTCTCCTGTTGTACTGCAAGGACGTGCTCCTGCCCACCATACAAAGCCACTTACATTACCTTGTGTCAGATAAGTGTGGAATGTTTTTGCCCATGTCATTGCATCTGGCCATGTTTCTTCACGTTTTTTGTCATCACTGACTTCTGTCTGCCAGATAGGAACCTTGTATTCCATAGCCTTTTCAAAAGCCATGATATGTTCATCTTCTGTAGAATATCCATGACCAGCCATGGCTATGTTTAGTTCAGCTAATTCAGGGTATTTCTCAAGACTTTCATTAATGAATAAGTTTGCCCATGCCCACTGCGCATTTTCGGCATAAATAAGTTTCATATCACCATGTCCTCTCTTTTGCATTTCCGGCAAAAGGTCATTGAATGCGAAGTCTCTCATTCCATCTACAGTCCAAGCGCAGGTTGCCCATCCTCCTTTGCTGGCCAGTTCGTCCGGTTCATTCCATCCGGATAATGCGTAGATGTCAACGCCAAATTTTTTCTCATATGCATCTATAAAATCCATCAGGTATTTTGCATATTCTTTGTTATATTCCGGTTTTAAACTTCCGCCATTCAGTTGGTTATTGGTCTTCCATTTGATAGGAGGACACCAGACAGAAAAGAAGAGCTTGACATCTTGGTATTTTTTGCTAATCTGGTCAACCAACCACATCTGTCCCAGTTGCATTTGCTCTCCGCATTCTTCACCGTTGTAGTCACGCCAATAATTATTGATCATCGTAGGGTCATCGGGTTGCAACATAAAATTACGATCCATCTTGAATTCAATGTCTCCTGTTGTCGGATTACCATAAGACGGAAATATTTCACCACGGAAGATATTCAGGCCTAAACCAGACTTACCGAACAGATCATTCATCACAGCGTCGCGTTCCATAGTATTCCAGATACGATGTGACCATCCGCAGAAAGCACAACCGAAACCCTCAATCACTTGATGTTTATTGTTGTCTCCGATTTTCACTTTTATAACAGAGGTCGTCGTCGGTTCGTCTACTATTCCGTCGTCCTCAAAGTTCTCTGGCACAGGATCAGGGATGTAGACATCACTGTGATCCAAACTTCCATCGTCGCATGAATATCCTAAGAAAAGGAAAAGTGTTACAAATAAGTATATCTTTTTCATAATTTTCTAACTATAAATTGTGTTTTAAAGGTATTATTTCCACAGTTCGGTTTGCACCATGGCATTGTTATTGTTTAATTCACCGGAGGGGATTGGATAATATTTGTATTTCTCCTGAAAATTGTCTGCTCCTTGCTTTTCGTTTGTTACGAAAATATCTTTGATCTCTTGGGTGGTGTACCAACGTTTCAAATCGTCAAAACGATGACCTTCTCCAAAGAACTCAAGCAAGCATTGATGTTCGATTTCAGCCATTAAATGGTCTTGGGCAAACGTCTTGTCCACCAATCCGGCTCTTTGGCGGATGAGTTTTAATGCTGTATTTGCTCCATTTACATCGTTTGTTTTGGCACAAACTTCAGCATACATCAACAGTACTTCAGAGAAGCGCATAGCACGTAAATTGTTTGCTTTACCTTCCTTATGCCCCATGTTGTCTGCATTATTAGATTTCACAAAATAAGCTGTGTATTTTTTCAGCAGGAATTGACCGTCTCCCTGACTATACTCGGGAGAGCCACCCGCTCTTTTGCCATCGTTCATTTTCCAAAGGTCTTCCATTGAACGGTCTTCATACCATTTTTCGTTTTTGACAACGTCTTTCATGGCTTCCGGATTGAAGAATAAGCTTGCATACATGCGTTTATCAAACTTTGTGTCAGATCCTTCAGGACGTTCCTCTTTCACAAATGCTCCAATAGCAAAACTGGAAGGCATCAACTTTGCCCAACCGCCACTAGATACAGGACCTACAAATTGAGGAAGGGAGTTTCCCAGATTGATACCGCTTTCGTTACCCCAAGTCAGTTCACCGTCACTACTATATTGAAGTTCGAATACAGATTCTTCATTGTTTTCTTTTGCCGTAGTGAAGTTTTCGGCAAAGTCTTCCATCAGATCGTAACGTCCCGGATAGTAAGGTGCTTTCATCAATAGTTGCAATTGAGCCTTTGCTTCAGTATATTTATGCTGGTACAAGTATACTTTGCTAAGCATTGCGATAGCAGCACCTTTTTCGATGCGTCCTTTTTCATCACCGGAACGAATCACGGGTAAATTGCAGTTGATAGCGCCTTTCAAATCATCTTCTGCCTGTTTCCAAAGTTGTTCTTCTTTAGCTGCGGTTTTATTACTTTCATCTTCATTAGACGGGATCAGACGCAAAGGAACTTCTTTATAGTTGTGTACTAACAAGAAATATTGCAGCCCTCTAAGGAATAGAGCTTCTCCTTTAATCATGGAACGATCTTCTTCGCTAATGCCTGTTGCCGGAATTAAATCAATATTTTTTAACACTAGATTGGCGCGCTGGATGCCAGCATAGAGTGCTCCATACGGGTCACCGCCAGTAGTGGTTGAATTCTGGAAAGTGGCGATGGCCCACATGGAAGGTTCCTCATTTAGAACTGTAAAGATATCGTCTCCACGGCTGTTGAGGTTGAGCCATCCGTCAAATGCACCGTAATATCCGTACATCTGATATTTGATAGGTGAATAGGCAGCAGCGAGACCACTTTCTGCTTCAGCTTTATTCCTCCAGAAATTATCTGCAGTGAAGTGATTGGGATCTTTTAGATCTAAAAAGCTGGATTCGTTGCATGAAGTTACAGCTCCGGTGAGGAGAGTTGCCATGCATATATAAGATAACCAATTTTTTTTCATTGTTATAAATTCAATTAGTGTATATTGTTTTTGTATCATAAGCTAACCTGGATGCCAAAAGAGATAGTACGTGGTAATGGATAGCGTCCCTGGTCGATTCCTCTTGAGAACACGTTATAGTTTGCACCAATATCTACACTACCACTTTCACCCAAGTCAGGAGAATAACCCGAATATTTGCTCAGTGTGAAGAGGTTCTCCATAGATGTATAAATTCTTATATTTTCTATCTTTATCTTTTTTAACAATTTTTTTGGAAGAGTATAACCTACATCCAGCGTCTTTAAGCGGAAGTAAGAACCGTCTTCTAACCATCTGTCGGTATAAGCTAAGCTGTTGTCAGCACCGTCTGTTTTAGAGAAACGGGGAATGTCAGAGTTCTGATTATCCGGTCTCCACGAGTTAGCCAGTTTGGTACTGTAGTTTCCATTGAATTTGCCCGATTCGAGACAATAGGCTTGATAGTTGTATATTTTATTGCCTGTCATACCGTCAAAGAACAGACCAAAGTCAAATCCTTTCCATTCTCCACCCAAGCGCAGACCGAATGCGAAATCCGGAAAAGGATTACCTACATCATGTTGGTCATTCTCACTGATTACACCATCACCATTCCAATCTTTATAGCGTACGTCACCCGGTTGTGCAGCTGGTTGAATGGGCTTACCGTCTTTATTCAGGTAGTTGTCAATTTCTTCCTGGCTACGGAAAAGACCATCTGTTTCAATTAGGTTGAAATAAGACATCGGATGTCCTTCTTCAAATCTGTTGATACCGCGTCCAGCGGCGGCAGCATGGGCAGAATAGCCCGAAATAGCTAGGTTATCACCCCCTGCGGTAATTTTGGTTACTTCATTCTTTTCTACTGTGATATTGCCACCTATGTAATAACTGAAATCCTTGCCAATGGTGTTGCGCCAGTTTACCGCCAATTCAAAACCTTTATTGCGTACCTGTCCGGCATTTTGGATAGAAAGACCGGAAATACCCATAGAACCGGCATAAGGAACCGGAAGTAATACATCGTTTGTGTTCTTTACATAGGCGTCGGCTGCTAATGATAACTTGCCGTTAAACAGACTTAGGTCTAAACCTGCATTAAACGTTTCTGTACTTTCCCAAGTCAAATTGTCAGGAGATACTGCGGTAACATTGGGTAACCGGCCAAACCAAATGTTGTTGCCTTGCAGGTAATTCATGCCGTCGGATACTATGCTAACGGTGGGGTAGTATTTATCCATTTGCTGGTTACCCAGTTTACCGTAGCTAAAACGAAGTTTGAACTGGTCAAATATATTTTCTAACGGTTTGAAGAATTTTTCACGGTTGATATTCCAACCGACAGAGGCCGAAGGGAAACTGCCAAATTGGTGTCCTTTTTTGAAACGTGAAGAACCGTCACGACGGATAGATGCGGAAACGAGATAGCGATCGTCATAGGAATACATCACACGTCCGAAGAGTGAAACCAATGCCAGTTCATTTAATGAACTGGAAGCTGTCATGGTTGTGACGTTGCCTGTCATTGTCTCAATAAATTCGGGGATATCGGCATTACTTCCGCTTAATTCATAGCTTTTATCTTTTTGTGCAGAATAACCTATCATTGCGGAAATGTTATGCTTGCCGAATTCTTTTTCATAATTTAGCGTATTCTCTAATACCCATGATTCATAATCAGAAGAACCTTCACTCAAATCAGGTGCGTCGTTCTTGCCATAAGTTCCTAAATCGTAAACACCTGTGTAGGTACGACTTTTAGAGTGGTCTTTTCTGAGCCCTAAGTTCAATTTATATTTTAATCCTTTTATAATCTCTGCCTGTAGATAAGCGTTCAAGAATATCTGAGTTTTTTCATTATTTTTGTTCACTGTACTATAATAGGCATATGGGTTTGGGAGGTTGATGTCTGCTGAAGTTCCCCATCCGGTTGGATTTGTCGGATTAAACACTGATACTACTGAAGGAAAACGTAAGATTTCCCCCATAGTATCTTGATTAATATTGCCTTCACCTTTAGAAAGGCGTACAATCATAGATTCACCGATAGTCAATCGGTTATCCAAGAAAGAAAAATCGCTTTTCAGGCGGATATTATAAGATTCGTGACTTGTGTTGCGAAGGATACCTTCCTTATTTAAATAGCTTGCAGAAGCACTGTATGAAGCTGTTTTGGAACCGCCGCTGATATTGGCGTTAGCTTTGTAGGTCATTGCAGTGCGAAGCATGACGTCTTGCCAGTCTGTACCGGCACCAAGAAAAGGTACTGCACCTGTTTCTGTCCCATAACCGTCAGCTGCCAAATTGTAATAGCGTGCAAAACGGCTATACTCTTCACCATTAAATACTTTTAGGGTTTTAGGTGTCTGACTGAAACCGGTGAAGAAGTTAACGTCAAGTTTGGTAGCCATATCTTTGCGTCCGCTTTTTGTGGTGACTAACACCACGCCACCAGCAGCTCGAGAACCATAGATGGCAGCAGCTGCTGCATCTTTTAATACTTCAATAGAAGCAATATCCGACGGATCTACCATACTTAGATCTCCAAAGGAGCCGTCAATCACATAAAGTGGATCGTTATTCGAAAGCGAACTGATACCACGTACGTTAATAGTCATTCCTTCGTTTGGATCACCACTTGTACTTGCTACAGATACACCGGCGATTTTGCCTTGAAGGGCTGTGCCTGCATTTGTGGCAACAGCACCGTTTAATTCTTTTGCACCAACCGAACTGACAGCACCGGATAAGTGACTTTTCTTTACTGTACCATAACCGATGACTATCACTTGTTCAAGAGCAATGTTGTCTTCTTCCATTGAAACATTGATCGGAGAATTTGAAGTCACTGATTTTTCTACTTGTTTCATTCCTATTATGGAGAATATCAAGATATCTCCCTTGTTTGCTTTGATGGAATATTTCCCATCCATGTTTGTGACTGTACCGATGTCTTTTCCTTTAACTTGTACTGTGACTCCTGGTAAAGGTTCGTTTGTCGTAGCTTCAATTATTATTCCGTTTATCTCAATATTTTGTGCTATCAAGGGTATTGATGTGAAACATAGAAATAAGAATAATAAATAATAGATTTTTTTTCTCATGATTTTGTTGTATTAGATTTCATAAACTAATATTATTCAATGTTAGATTGAACCATGGCTTTCAGTCTTTGATTGGATGATGCAAAAGTAGACTATAGCTATATGGAAAACAAGTATTATTTTATCCCATTATGGTATTATTCTATATAGTTCTTTTAATACTATATTTTATTTCATGCAGATAACTGAAAAATATGTTATTATATGAGTGCTGTAGGTTTCGTTAGATAACCTATGATTTCCAATCGCTTATTGGGTGTGAGCAGAATATCATTATGCACATGGCTGAGAATTAGAGCATATATAGAATTCTGTGATGGACATTTGGATTGCTCTATTAAATAGGTTGTCTGGTGAAATATGTGAGAAGGTAACTTTCTGGGGTGTAAAACGGAGGAAGGCGAGCGAAGTGTCAACTATGAATTAGTTTTATAAAAGTATTGTGGAGAATAACATTGTTATTCTCCACAATACTTTCGAATTCTCAACTTTCTGTCCCTTTCTTTTGTTCTTTTAGACGGAATAAAGTACCTTTGTCTCATGCCGTTACAGATAGGCTAAACGAGAAATAGAAGTAAATATGGAAGAAGTAAAAGAAATCCCTTATGGCGTTTCCAATTTTGTGGAAGTGGCGGAGCAGAATATGTATTATGTGGATAAAACGATGTATCTGCCTTTGCTAGAAAAACAGCCAAGATATCTGTTCTTTATCCGTCCGCGTCGTTTTGGTAAAAGTATTTTTTTGAGTATGCTCCGGGCTTATTATGACATCACTCAGAAAGAAAAGTTCCAAAAGCGTTTCGGTAGTCTTTGGATAGGCAGTCAGCCTACTTCTTTGCAGGGACAGTTTCAGATTCTTCACCTCGACTTCTCACGCATCGGCGGAATTGAAGGAACATTAGCGCAGAATTTCGATGATTATTGTTGTGGCGGGTTGGACGATTTCGCATCCATTTATGAATCATACTATTATCCGGGATTTGCACAGGAGATGCAAAAACAGGAAGGATCCACTAATAAATTAAACTTTCTCGACCGAAAAGCGAAAAATAACGCCTCCCGGCTTTATCTTATTATTGATGAATATGATAACTTCACCAATGTGGTACTCAACGAGCAAGGTAATGAAGTTTATCATGCTCTGACTCATGCCAGTGGATTTTATCGGGAGATCTTTAAGAAATTCAAAGGTATGTTCGAACGTATCTTTATGACTGGTGTCAGTCCTGTCACATTAGACGATTTGACTAGTGGGTTTAATATTGGTTGGAATATTAGTACCGACTTTCAATTTAATATGATGCTGGGTTTCAGTGAGACAGATGTACGTACAATGCTTCAATATTATAAGGATGCCGGACAACTGTCTGCAGATGCGGACATAGAGGCGATGATATTGGAAATGAAGCCGTGGTATGACAATTATTGTTTTGCAGAAGAAAGTCTGGAGCGTGACCCGAAGATGTTTAACTGCGATATGGTGCTTTATTATCTGCGTAATTATATAACATTAGGCAAAGCTCCCAAGCAGATGATAGATCCTAACACCCGTACGGACTATAACAAGATGAAGAAGCTTATTCGTTTGGATCGTCTGGACGGTGACCGTAAGGGTGTCTTGCGTAGAATTACCGAAGAGGGACAAATCGTTACCAGCTTGGTAACGACTTTTCCTGCAACCGAAATAGCTAATCCGGAAATCTTCCCCAGCTTGCTTTTTTATTATGGTATGCTGACTATTACCGGTACGCGTGGAAATTATGTAGTATTGAGTATTCCTAATAATAATGTGCGCAAACAGTATTATGAATTTCTGTTAGAAGAATATCAGGAAAAACGGTATATCAATTTGAATAATCTGGGTTTGATGTTCTACGATATGGCTTATGATGGCCGATGGCATGAGGCTTTGGAGTTCATAGCCCATGCCTATAAGGATAATTCCTCTGTGCGAAGCTCCATTGAAGGAGAACGTAATATTCAGGGATTTTTTACTGCTTATCTAAGTGTGAATGCCTATTATCTGATAGCTCCGGAAGTGGAGTTAAATCATGGATACTGTGATTTATTCTTGATGCCGGACTTGCTGCATTATGAGGTGAAACATAGCTATATATTGGAACTGAAATATCTTTCCTCGAAGGAGACTGATGCAAAAGCCAAAGTACAATGGCAGGAGGCAACGGTGCAGATAAAGGAATATGCTGCTGCGCCAAAGGTGCGCCAGTTGGTGCAGGGTACAGAGTTGCATTGCATTGTGATGCAGTTCCGTGGTTGCGAATTGGAACGGATGGAAGAAATCTTTTGAATCTTGTAGCGGTCATAAGCAGTTGATTGACGAGAGAGGAAAAAATAAAAGGAGAAGTTAAATTCTGTGTTTAGCTTCTCCTTTCCTTTTTTATATAATCTCGAGAGATTATTTGAAAACTACTTTCATCGGTCTGCCGATCCAGACTTGTGGCTGTTCAAGATTGAAAATAGATGCTATTGTAGAAGCTACATCGTATTGCATCATACTTATATCATCAAATCGAAGTCCTTTTTTGATATTCTTTCCAGAAATGATAAACGGAGTTTCCATTTCCTGCATTGTTTTTCCTCCGTGTCCTTTGTCAATACCTCCATGATCGGCAGTCAATATGAAAATAGTATCATCAAGTATTCCGGCATCTTTTACAGCTTGTACTATTTGTCCGATGTATGTATCCAATTCTGCTAATTTGGTATAATATGCAGGGGTGTCATGTCCTTCAGTATGCCCTGTGTGATCGGGGCTGTCAAAGCATATTGCAACCAGTGCCGGTTGTTTTTCTTTAATATAATCAGATGCCATATTTCCTAATTCTTTAGGAGTTTTGTTGCAATCAGCAACGTGATAATGGTAGCTCATGGAAAGAGTATCTACCAAATACTTGATTCCCTCCCATTCGTACAAACAGCCGATTTCTGCTTCAGGACGAGCATCACGCAGCAATTGGAAAACAGTTGGGAAAATGCCATGCTGGTTTAATACTCGTGAGGGAAGTTCCGGAGTTTTAGACCCCCACTCGGTATATCCGTGCAGTTCCGGTCCGGCTCCCATGAACATGGAAGCCCAGTTGATGGCACTGGACGAAGGAAGTGCAGAGCGTTTCTTTAATGTATAGGCTCCGTCTTCCATTAATTTTTTGACATTAGGCATATCTGCTTTAGGGAGACTGTATGCACCCCAACCATCTAAACCGATGAAGACAACGTGCTTGGCTTTGTCTTTTCCTTTGGCATTGCAAGAATATGTGAAACAGAAGAGTAATGCGAATGTAGCAAATAAAGTGAAAAGGTTTTGTCTATTCATGATACTTTTATTTAAAGGGTTAATGTTTTATTCGTTGTTTAATGAGATGCTGTAATTGACGATAAGCAAAGGTAGGGCTATTTTGAACGGGAGACAAATATAATATTAGCAGATACTAATACTTTTTTTCTATTTCCTTTGAAACTACATGATTTGCTTTTTGATTTTCTTATTTGGTAACTGTTTTTTAGAGAGAAAGGATGTACTATTAATATATGTAAGAAAAATATCGTGGTGAATTTGTATGCAATATTGACTATATAGCGATCTCTCTTATTTTAATATGAATCAGTCTGTTGTTTTATAGAGATAATATGTTTACAGTTCTATAATAAATCCGAATATCGTTTTTAATAAATAGTTGAAGAGTTTATTAAGAACGGTATTCGAGTTTATTAGAAACTATTTTTGATGAATATCAGAAATGTTTGTGAATTATATAAACAAAATGGGAGAAAATCAGTGCTGATCTTCTCCCATTCTTATTCTTGTATATATGGAAATCTATGCTTGATAATACGTCTTTATGTCTTGATATTTGTATGTTTCATCTTATTTTTCTTCTTTTTGTTTTCTCAAAGATACGAAATAAAACAGGAGGAGTCAAGGGTTTGGCTACTATTAAACTGTTCTCTTCTTTACTTGTTTCATCCACAACATAAAAAAGTGATATTTATTGATTTTCTTACTTATAAGGAATAAAAACAAGGAGCTGTGTTACATGATAGTTTCCATTCGTAATGGATAATAGTTTCCAGTCACACTGGAAACTATTATATAATGCTGATTATCAATTATTCCTCATGATAAGAATGATCTCTTGGAAAATCCTCTCCATCCCATGCCTTTTTCGAAGTCCAGGGCTGTGAAGCATCTGTCCAAAAGGGATCGTCGGCAGGAAGTCCTAACGGCAGAAAAGCAAGGGAAGCCATATATAAACTGCCATTGTTGGTGTAATAGTCTGAAATGCCGGGTTGGGAACCGTTGAAACCTAGCGTGAGAAAATCTTTCTCATTGAAATTGCGGTTATTTCCAAACATACGGTTGATGACGGCCGTCATGCCGGCACGTACTTGTCCGTTTGTCAATTCTTCGGGAAGCCATTGGCGCCAGGCGAGTAATGCCAGTGTTTGCAGGGAACCGGTACGGTAAGTGATGGAACGTCCGACAACGGGTAGTGTTCCTTCCGGAGAGATGAGGCGTTCGAGGATTACTCCGAATCGCTGTGCGCGTGTGATCGCTTTGTGGTAATCACAGCCGGGCATGTTCCATATCTTTTTATGTCTGCCGGCTTCGGTGATAATTTCCAATGCTTCGATATACATGGGGTGTATCACAAAACTATTATAATAATCGAATGCGAAATGAGGGCCGTCCGAATACCAACCGTCACCTACGTACCATTCTTCTATTTTTCGTAAAGATGAGCTGATACGGTAGGTGTCGCTGGGTGCGCCTGCTTTTCGAAGAAACGATTCGACAGTTGCGCTGAACAGCAACCAGTTGCTGTATGAAGGGTCCACTCGCCTGAGCTGGGTGAATTCGTTGATATATCGTTGTTTGGTAACATTGTCTAAAGGCATCCATAAAGCATCGTACCCTCTTAAAAAACTCTCTGCAATATACGCTGCATCAACTAAAGTCTGTCCTTCCTGACGCCACAGCAGATAATCCGGTGCTGCAGGGTCAACAGCCTGCTTATAGCTGTTCAAAGCCCATTCCCGTAGCTGCTTGCGCTGTATGCCTTCTGCCGTATCATCATCCGGTAATGATAGCCAGGGGGCCAACCCTGCCATCAGCCGCCCGAAACATTCCATGTAAGTGACCTCTTTATTGCGACCATCCCATGTCGGACTTAATTCTACAAGCATATTCTGTTTCAACAGACCATCACTCATATTCTTTAGTACAGGAGTCGCCATCCGGTACATAATTTCACACCAGATTTCTCTATCGCTTTTTTCTGTTTTCTTTTTAGCAATCATATTTTCTGCCGGAAGCAGAAGGATGACAAGTAAGAGTAGCCAATTTTGTTTTTTCATGTATTACCTTAATTTTTGAGATGCAGACAAAGGTAGGGCAATTCCCGTGGTGGGACAAATACAATCTTAGCATTATCCAATACTTTTGCATTATTTATCCTAAGCTGATACTTTACTGTGCGAAATGAGTGATAACGGATTGTTATGTTTCAATTTGTTATATATTTGCCTATAAACAATATATTACTATGAAGAAGAATTGGATGTATGGCAGTGTGATGGCTGTTTTATTTGCCTTGTTGGCAAGTGGATGCGGTGAATCCCGGCAGACTGTTGAGTTTCGCGGAATCTGTGTCGATGATTTACACGGTGAGAATGGGCTCTATAATCCTGGAAGAGGATTCCGGCTGGAGACAGCGGTAGATGTACTGCATGAGAAGGATAGCCCTACTAAAGAGCTGGTAGAATTGTCGGAGAAATATGTGGAAGATAGTGTTTCACTGGCTCAAAGCTATTTTTATCTTACCTATTTAATAGGTGAGAAACTATCGGAGGAAAATTTCCTGACCATGCAGACGTATTTTGATGAATTACAGAAGCAGGGAAAGAAAGCCGTATTGCGTTTTGCTTATGAAAGAGATTTCATGGGAAGAGCTGCCGTTGGTCCCACCGGCGAACAGATTTTGGAACATCTGGACCAGTTGAAACCTTTCCTGGAAAAGAATAAAGATTTGATTCTGGTGGTACAAGCCGGAATGATTGGTGCATGGGGCGAATGGCATAGTTCTATTCAGGGGCTTGAGAACTCGGAAGAGACAAAGGCTGCGGTATTGGAAAAATTACTGTCAGTAGTGCCCGAAGGCAGAAATGTGCAGGTGAGACTTCCGGAATTTAAAAACCTGTTGAAAGATAAACCGGAACTGTATAAAAGACTTTCATTCCACGATGATTTTATCGTCATACGACCTGATAGATGGGATGCCGACATGCACGAAGGGACTTCCAAATTCGATCAGATTGTAGCAGAATCTCCTTATCTCGTTGTGGACGGAGAACTTCCCTGGGGATTCTGGAGTGTAGGAGCCGATCCCGACAGTCCGTCTGCCGGATGGATTATTGACGGACTGCAAGCAGCGAGACGTTTGTTCCTCCAGCATTACACTTCCTTGAGCGTTATCCATAATTATAAGGAACAGCATCCTAATAACAGATTTGATGAGAATAATCCTCCCGAATACTCCATGATTGTCTGGAAGAAGACAATGATAACGGAAGATTCTCTTCGCCAGCATCTCATGCCTGTGTCCGACAGCTATTTCCGGAAACAGGACGGAACGAAAGTGAAACGCAATATGTTCGATTATATACGCAATCATCTAGGTTATCGTATAGAATTGCAATCCCTTCAATTACCGAATTATCTGCAAGCTGGAAAAGAAAACCGACTGAATCTGAACCTGGTGAACAGAGGTTTTGCCACTGTCTTTGGAGAACATCCTGTCTACTTCGTGTTGATTGATGATAAAGGAAAAGTCACAGAGTTCCTGACGGAAACCAACCCGTTGGATTGGCAACCTTTCCAACCGGGTGATATATTATGTAAACCATTGACACATTCTGTAGAACAAGTTGTTCAATTACCCGGTTCAATGGCTGCCGGGGAGTATAAACTAGGTTTGTGGATACCTGATGGTTCAGATCGATTGAAGTATAATCCCCGTTATGCTATCCGTTGTGCGAATGGGAATACTACCTGGTGGACATCTGACGATGGAAAATATGGTGTCAATATACTGACAACTGTGGAGGTGAAATAAATATCAGAATTTAATTGGCTAGTGGGAATAAAAGGCTTCCGGTGTTACTGCCGGAAGCCTTTTTCTATTTTTAGGTATTATAAATTAATACTACCGTGTACGCCACATAACAAAGTATCATAATCGCTCCTTCGATTCTTGTAATTGTTCTCTTGGCAAAAAACAGTCCGAATAACCAAAGCAGAATACCGGAACCTACTAATGTAAACAGGTCAAAATTGGTGATTCCACTAAGATGGAGAGGAGTGATGCTCGCGCTGCATCCCAGTACAAAGAATATATTGAAGAGGTTACTACCAATCACATTTCCAATGGCAATTTCCGGATTTTTCTTTAATGCGGCAACGATAGACGTAGCCAGTTCCGGAAGAGAAGTCCCTCCTGCAACCAGTGTCAGTCCGATAATTGATTCGCTGACACCCAGGTTGCGGGCGATGCCCGTGGCACCGTCGACAAACAACTGCCCTCCATAAATAAGGGCGGCCAAGCCTCCGATGATATAAAGAATGGATTGCCACCAAGGCAGTGATTTGATTTCTGTTTCCTCTTCTATGACCGGATGTTCTGCTTGTTGTTCCATTGTAACCGGCTTGGAAGCGATGGCAAAAGTGTAGCCCATGAAAATGACAAAGAAGCAAAGCAACAACAAGCTGTCTACTCTGTTCAGGATATTCTCCGGAGCTTTATCCAAAAATACATCATTGGCACAAATCAGCAAGACAATAGAAGAAAGTATGCAGAGCGGAATCTCTTTTCTAAGTGTATTGCGGGTGATGACAATCGGGGCGAATAATGCCGTGCAGCCTACAATCATCAATGTATTGAAAATGTTACTTCCCACCACGTTGCCTATGGCAATATCCGCGCTTCCTTTGAGGGCGGAAGATACGCTGACCGTCAGTTCAGGGGCGGAAGTGCCGAATGCAACGATGGTAAGACCGATTACGATGGGAGGGATGCGAAAACGTTTGGCTACTGAAGCAGCACCATCTGTCAACCCGTTAGCTCCTAAAAGAATGAGGATTAATCCTCCGATGAGTAATAATATATTCATGGTTTTTCTCTTTTAGTGGCAAAGATAATCAAATTGGAAATGGTAATGTCAAAAACAATCCGTATGTTTGCCCTGTTTTTAATGAAAAGTTAGATTTACCTTAATTATAATCAAGGAGTATAAGGTATGGAAATAAATAAAATGAAGCGGTCATTACTGGTGTTATTCCTTTCTTTCCTGGCAATCGGTGCGCAAGCACAGCTGGAACAGGCTGTCAAGAAGATATTTGCCGGAGATACAATAACGAACGGACATGTTCCTTTGAAACGGGATTCGGACTCTATCCATCTGGCGAATATGCAGAAATCGTTGGAAGAAGCCCGGCTCAATGAGGCGAATATGCGGATGGAAATGGAACAGATGAAGCTCCAGATGGCTTCTGCCGACTCCGTAAAATATGCACAGCAGAGACAGCGTATCGACTCTTTACGCCAGTTCACTAAAGGAGTACCGGTAGTGGCGGACGGCGATACTTTATTTTACCTTTTCACTAAACGAGGCGGATATACTCCCCAGCAACGTGCTCAAATGACCGGTGCGGCGATTGAAGAAATAGGAAAACGCTTTAATTTGCAACCCGACTCTGTGGCTATCGATCATTCGGATATTGTCTCCGATTTGATGTATGGCAGTAAGGTATTGCTTTCTCTTACCGATCAGGATGCTTTATGGGAAGGCATTTCCCGTGACTCGCTGGCCAAAGAAAGACAGCAGAATGTCATCACCAAACTGCACGAGATGAAAGCGGAACACGGACTTTGGCGAATGGCCAAACGTGTGCTTTATTTTGTACTAGTGATTGTAGGGCAGTATTTCCTGTTCCGCCTGACCAACTGGCTGTTCCGCAAACTGAAAGTGCGTATCCTGCGTCTGAAAGATACGAAGATTAAACCGGTATCGATACAGGGATATGAATTGCTGGATGCGCAGAAACAGGCGAATCTGTTAGTGTTCCTGTCCAGTATCGGGCGCTATATACTGATGGCCTTGCAGCTACTGTTTACCGTACCGCTGATTTTTATCATCTTCCCGCAGACGGAAGGACTGGCATACCGCCTGTTAGGCTATATCTGGAACCCGGTTCGCACTATCTTTGTCGGTATTATCGATTACATACCCAAATTGTTTACTATCATCGTTATCTGGTATGCTGTGAAGTATCTGGTGCGTCTCGTTCTGTATCTGGCGCGTGAGGTGGAAGCAGGACGGCTCAAAATCAACGGCTTCTATCCGGACTGGGCAATGCCGACTTTCCATATCGCCCGTTTCCTGCTCTATGCATTTATGATTGCGATGATTTATCCTTATCTTCCGGGCTCCGATTCCGGTGTGTTCCAAGGGATTTCGGTATTTGTCGGATTGATCGTTTCGCTCGGATCAAGTACGGTTATCGGTAATATTATTGCCGGACTGGTGATTACTTATATGCGCCCGTTCAAAATGGGCGACCGGATCAAATTGAATGATACCACGGGAGATATTATCGAAAAGACTCCTCTTGTTACCCGTATCCGGACACCCAAGAATGAGGTGGTGACCGTACCTAACTCATTTATCATGTCGTCTCATACGGTAAATTATAGTACCTCGGCACGTGAATATGGGCTGATTATTCACTCGGAAGTATCCATCGGTTATGATATTCCCTGGCGACAGGTTAATCAGATACTGATTGATGCTGCATTGAACACTCCTGGAGTGGTAGATGATCCGCGTCCGTTTGTGTTAGAGACCTCTTTAAGCGACTGGTATCCGGTCTATCAAATCAATGCATACATCAGGGAGGCAGATAAAATGGCACAGATTTATTCGGATTTGCATCAGAATCTTCAGGATAAATTTAATGAAGCCGGTATTGAAATTATGTCGCCGCACTATATGGCTGTACGGGATGGAAACGAGACAACCACTCCCAAAGAGTATCAGAAAAGTAATAATCCTTCCAATAAGGCGGGGGAAGAAAATAAACCTGACTAAAAAAGGTGTCCCTTTCATCACGAAAGGAACACCTCAGGTTGTGTGTTTTTTCACTGAGAGTAGAATTTATATCATCAAGAGAATTTATTTCTTTCGGGTCACCGTATAAAGTATATTCCCTTTTTTATCTATCATACGAAGGTTGAGCTCTTTTTTGTCGATAGAACAAACGGAGAAGCCCGGTTCGGGGCTACAGAATTTCGTTCCTTCGATAGGCTCCACTTTGCGTGCCAGTGAGCCGGCGGAGTTGACGATATAGTCGATGTCGCTTCCCGGAACACGGATATGCTGGAAGTTATGAATGTGTCCGCAGATATACATATCTACCTTATGTTTGCGTAAGATGGAGTCAACCCGTTTCTGCATGTCCAGTCGTTCACTTTCTTCTTTGGGGGTATAAGCGTAGATAGGATGGTGTCCGGCTACGATAATCCAGTCCTCTTTGGCATTGGCAAGCACAGATTCCAACCATGACAGTTGTTTGTTGACATCCTGTTTGCAGGCGTCGGGATATTTGTCACTTTCCTTGCGGTATTTCTCGATCAGAGGAGTGGTGTCGATCCAGATAATGCGGATGGTGGCACCTTTCTCTTCGAATGTCCGGGTGTAATAACGGTCGGGCATTATCCAGCGGCGACTGATGTTGGTGTAATCCAATACGGCTTGCGTGTTTCCACGATATTCATGGTTTCCCAGGATAGGGAACCAGTCAATCATCAGTTCCGGATGCGAATAAATTAATTCGTAGTTGGTCATCCACAAGGGGTCGTTTACGCTGCGGACTCCTTCAAAGTGATGGACGTCTCCGGTAGCCAGAACAAATTCGGGGCCTATCTCTTCGCCCATCGTACCCATTAATTCGGCAATTGGCTTCTGGTCGTAATAGCCGTTACGCCCTAAATCGTTTGCTACATAGAAGTTAAACTTCTTGTCAAATATAGAGTAATCCGTCAACTGTGCCTGAACAAATGTGCAGATGAAAATCAGGGAGAGAATCAATAAACTTTTAATCTTAATATTCATATTCTGTTGTATATTAGTGATTTATAAATGTACGTAATTACTTCGATTTTTTCGGGTTTGTTGGTTTAAAAGGAAGAGGTCGTTCCTTTTAAACCAACACCCCGTTCCTTTTAAACCAACGGGGGCTTCCTTTTAAAGGAATAAATGGTGTGATTTAGTTCGTATCAGAAGTTTATTTTTACACCGGCATTTATCTTTACACCGTAGTGCTCTGACTGCATGGTACGGTCTTTAGTGCCCTGATAATAACGTAAAGGTTGGTTCAATAGGTTGGTAGCGTCTGCATAGAACGTTGTTTTGAACTTCTTGCCGAATGTATAGCTTGCATTCAGGTCCATGTAATTTACGGCATCGTAGTAACGGTCAAGTGCGGCAACTTCTCCCATTTCATCGATAAAGCTGGATGCAAAGTTGTAGGATAGACGCACGTTGAATCCTTTTTTCTCAAAGTAGAGCGATGCATTTGCCGTGTGTTCGGGAGAACCGGGCAGGGAAAGGTCTTTCTCATTTTCGCGCCCTTCAAAGTTGAAGTTGTTCACTTTGGTGTGAGTATAGGTGTATGTACCGTAGAATCCTACGCATTTCAATGCGGGAGCAATGAAGCTGAAATCGCGTTGATAGGCAAGTTCTACGCCAAGCAAGTCGGCATCACCTGCGTTTTTGGGTTGGGTGAACTTCTTGTATTCGTTATTCTGGTAGGTATAATTACCAATTACCTGATCGACAATAAAGTCATTGATCTTTTTATAGAAGATACCTGCGCTGACCAGACCGACACTCTTGAAATAGTAATCGGCACTTAAATCGAAGTTGTAGGAAATGGTGGGAGTCAGGTCGGAGTTACCCATCACCAGTTCGTTATCGCTGCGGTTGATATTGACGCATGGGATTAATGCGGAATATTTAGGACGGCTCAATGTCTCTGTGAAAGATGCGCGTACTTTGAAGTCATCGGTTACATCATATTTCAATAATACGCTGGGGAGCCAGTTGGTATAATTGTTCTTATGATTCCCGGTCGGTTGAAGCGTTTCATTTTCGTCTTCATCCACCATCCAGTTCCAGCCGTCGTATTTGATATGAGTGGCTTCCATGCGGAGTCCCAGCATCATTTTTAGTTTCTTTCCCAAGTTCTGGTCGAAGCGGAAGAAAGCGGAAGTGACATTTTCTTTAGCGTGATAGTTGCCGGAAGATTCTTCGAGCACTTGTTCGCCTTCCATATTTTTCAGGTCGAGCGAACCCAGATATTCTTTCGATACGAAATCGGTGGCTTTATACTGATTGCCGGGCATGAAACCGTCGCGAATCTGGCTTGTGAGATTGTTCATGTATTCTGTCTGGTAGGTATCTTTGTATGCATCTGCGTAGTCGTAGCAGGTCACATCACGATTTTTAGTCTTGGATGCGTATTTGGCTCCGAATTTCAGGCTGTTTCCATAGATTCCGTTAACCAGCGGCAGTTCGAAGTCAACTTTGAATTTTAAGTCTTTTTCGTAGATTTCCTGGTTGCTTTCAGTCAGTTCTTTCACCTTCCATTTACCTCTTTCACCATCCACTTCGCCGTTGTGCAGACTTACGTCTGTTGTCACATACGGGAAACGGCCGCCTGCATCTACGATGTTAAATCCGAGAAAGTCCTGTTTCAGATTAAAATATCTTTCGTTCGGGCGGTCTTCGCTGGCACGTGCGTAAGAAGCTCCCCAGTTCATGGACAGTTTACCGAACTGGTGTTCTCCGCCCAGACTGAAATCCATTGTCTGTTGTAGTTCCAGACGGGCATTTCTGTTGTTGGGGGTACCTCCCTTAGTCTCTATCTGGGCAGATTGTTGCATTTCGCCTTCATCGTCCAGTCCTGTTTTGTCCAGGTCCTTGTAGGTGACGCGATAGCGGTTTTCCCAGTCGTGACGACGGTTGTAGATGCCTTGCAGCGTCAGTCGGTGGTTCGGGTTTATTTCGTAGTCGAAGGCAAGTGAGTAGCTTTGGCGTTCACGTGTCACGTAGTACTGGCGTTTTTGTGCTTCCACCATTACGACTTCCCCTTTCTTGTTGACATCGTATTCAAATTCTACATCATCCGAACCTACCGGAGCATTTTGATAAGAGACGGCTGCCATCATTCCCAGTTTGTCGTTAAAGAAACGGTCGCCGTAAGTGAAACCCAGGTTCAGTTGGGCTTTCTCGCTGATCCAGTTGTATCCAGTCCCTGCTGTAGCACTGATAACTCTCTTGTAAGGCGTACTTTTAGTGACCAGATTGATAGAACCGCCGATGGCGTCTCCATCCATGTCCGAAGTAACCACTTTGTTTACTTCGATGGTCTGTATCATATCAGCGGGGATCAGGTCGAGTTGGACGTTGCGTGTGTCACCTTCCGCAGAAGGGAGGCGGTTGCCGTTGATTGTAACGGAACTAAGATCGGCTGAAGTGCCGCGTACTTGTCCGAAGCGGGCTTCCCCCTGATCGTATTGTACGTTGATGCCATTGATACGTTTCAACGCATCCCCAATATTGGAATCAGGAAATTTACCTACCTCATCGGCTGAAACGACATTAGTGATCCCCAGCTTGTTCTTCTGCGAATTGATGGCGCGTCGTTGTCCCTGGAAAGCTCCGCCTACTACTACCTCTTGCAACTCGAGTCCTTCATTCAAGACTACGTCTTTCTCGAGTGTCTTTCCGGCCGGAATGGTGATTTTCATTTCAACGGGTGAGTAGCCTACGTAGCTTACTTTTACGGTGTATGTGCCCGGAGTAAGATTGGCGAAAGTATAATAACCGTTGACATCACTGGTCACCCCGGTATGTAGCTTTTCGATATAGATGGATGCTCCCGGAAGGGTCTGTTTGGAAGTATCTACGATGCGTCCGCGGATAGTGCCTTGTTTGACTACGTTCACTTTTTCTTCTGCGAAAGTGTTACCGCTTGTGCTCATGACCAAAAGAACAAATGAGACAAATTTCAAAAATCGTTTCATAAATGTTAGCGTGCGTTAATTATTTGCTGCAAAAGTAGAGGGTTGACGTTTCTTACTTTTTACAGTTGGTTGAAGAACGCGTAACAAATATGCTACGTTTGTATTACAGCTTCCGGAACCGGTGATTGACGGGTTTTCTATCCTGGGAAACTATGGATTTTGCGGAAATGCATAGGCTGTATCAGATTATATCAGGATTGGGCTCCGGTATTACTGTTGTGTTCCGTATAATGAATATCAAAACGTCCGTTAGTCAGCCGTTTGCCGTTACCGAATGTGACACTGATAATTTTCATTTCTGTGTCGAAACGGCTTATGAAAGCTGTTCCGTCTTCCAGCTCTTCTCTTCCGAACTCTATATCGGTAATCGTTGATTCTTTGCCTTCTTGGGGCGATAAAATAGTGAAAGATAGATTGATACCGGGCTTTACGGAAACACTAACAGAGAGTTTGTCTTCTTCTGTGTAATAGTGGAATGAATCATACGTCCATACATACGAGTGTCCCCAATTCAGGTATCGCCCTCCCACATAAATCCAGCCGTCCATCAGGCAACCGAATGTGTTGGCTCCTGTAGTGGTGGCAGAAGGCAAAACGGTGATGTCGATCGATTCATCTTCCGTTTCTTTACAGCTCCAGAGGCTGATGATGGAAAAGAGAATGAGTATATATTTCTTCATAGTGCTTTTTTTAGTGGATGTTAGAAATAATAGGATAATCCCGTAGTGATGTTTAGTCGCGTGAGGTTGACATCATCATTTGAATTGAGTTTTACAGTAACCTTTTCTTCGTGATAGTAAGTCCTTATTCTAAGTAGCTCACTATACATATATTGTACTCCTAAACTGACTCCCAGGTTGGAATTCAGCTTATAGGTAAGATTGGCATTGGTGAGGAGACCGATAGTGAAGGCTCTCACTTTTCGTGTGTTGCCGAATACCTCGCTGTTGTTCCGCAGAATGACTCCGCCGGGACCGGTTGTCACCCGGATTTGCCAATGTTTGGTATTGGCATTACACATTCCGATTTGCGTGCCGATGAAATGAACCCATAAATGGTCTTTTCCTTCAGGATGGCTTCCTTTGGAAGAAAATCCGGTGTAGATTCCTCCGAAGATAAAGCGTTTGAGAGGACGGAAATGGTATTGTCCATCCCAGCTTACGCCTTGTGCAAGTGTACGTTGGTAGCTGTGGGTACTTAACGTTAGTGTGGGAGGATTATGAAACATCACACCGTAGCCGGCATGGAACGAGAACTCATGTCGCTCAAAATCTCTCTGTGAGAAAAGTGGAGTGTGACAGGACAGAGTGAATACGATTAATAATAGAATCGCTTTTATGGGTGTTTGATTCATCTGAATTAGTTTAGATTGTGTTTCTTTTCGCAAAAATAGCAAATAGTTCAGACTTTCTCACAGCGGATGATAACTTTTTGTCCATTATTTAATGTGCTGGCAAATAAGTAGGTATCTCCTCCCTCTGTCAGATGGAGCCGTTTGCGAAGTTCGGCTACTGTGGCGGGAAAGTTGCGGACAGTCACATTTGCTTTTTTCAGGTCTGCCAGATTCTCTTTTACTTCTTTTTTATTGAAACTGCACTGGTTGACAATCCGGAAGATTCTTCCGGGGAAGTTTTCAATAAAAGTATCGGAGGTATAAAGATGACTGTTGGGATGCAGTTTCCGGACGGGGTAGGCTGCGGCAATGCTGCGGAAGGCACCGGCTTTCAGAAGAGATGCATTCGGTTCGTAAAGGTAATCGCCTAAAGAATCGGTATAAGTACATTGGCTACGCTGCTCCTGTTCGCGGGTGAATACGAAGTGCTGTTCTTCTTGAGTCCCTTTCGTGAAGAGGTTTACACAATGAATGGTGATTTCCGCCGGTGATGTTTGTCCGAGTAGGATGAGTAGTTCCTTACATTCGTTGTTGACGGATAGGATATGAACTTCCTGTGTATGTTTCAGCTCTTTCAGTGCCAATGAAAGATCGAGCATGGGAGAGAGTTTTATCATTATCCGGCTGGCTTTGCTAAGCAGAAGATCTTCAAGCTCGGCTACGTTCGGTTCGCAGTCGGCGATGGAGACCGTTTTTCCGCCGTGTTCATTGCGGCGGGCAGGGTCGAGGAAGATACAATCTACGGGGGACATTGTTTGCAGATAGGCTACTCCATCCTCATTTCTTACGTTTATATGGTTTAGATTCAGGATGGGAAAGTTGTGTGCCGCTATTTCACAAAGCTCTTCCTGGCGTTCTACATAAGTGGCGGACTTGAATCCGGTGGCAAGAAAAGAACAGTCTATGCCGAAGCCTCCGGTGAGGTCGGTCAGCGAATCTCCCTGAAAAAGACGGGCTTTGTAGCGGGCAGTGATTTCAGAAGAGCATTGCTCTAGCGACAGATGTTTCGGATACCATATCTCTTCTATTTCTCGCCATGAAGGAATCTTTTCGGCGGCAACCTGTCTTCCTGCAATTTGGGTGATGGCAGTCGGCATATTTATATCCGGATACTTTTTAGCTTGTAAAGCTAGTGTACGTACATCGTCCGATGAATGTTCGCGGATAAAAAGTTGAGTTTCGGGGGAGATTTGTATCATGGCGTTATTGTGTTATAGGATATTACAATGAATCGTTGAGCACCGGTTATGATCTTGCTGAGCGCCGATTTATGGTATTAACTTATATTTCTGTCTGGCTACATCCCGGCTGCAAAAATTGAAATGCCACCACTCGCTGGGTAATGCACGAAACCCGGCTTCTTTCATTACTTTTCGCAGCAGTATCCGGTTCTGACGTTCTGTTTCACTCATTTTTCCGTTATGTACCAGTTCGTTTTCGTTTGTGATGTGTGCTTCCACACCTAAATGGTCTACTTGGGTTCCCATAGGTAAAGGCTGCCCTAAAGAGTCTTGAATACTGATGTCTACTGCCAGTCCGTAGTTGTGTAGTCCGCCTCCACGGTTTGGGTTAGAGACATATTTGTATTTGGATGTTCCTTTCACTACGTTCCACATCTTCTTTTGTACCGACATGGGGCGGGCTGCATCGTAAATGATAAGACTATAAGACGGGTGAAGCTCTTTCAAGGCTTTTTGTGCTTCTATAAGAGCGTATGCCGCATCCGGATGCAAATAGGCTTCCGTTAAGTTGTCGTAAAGCACTTCGCCAGTGAAATTATCAGCTTGCGTATACATTAACTTAACAACGAGGCTGCTATCCAGATCGGTTACGTTGACGAGTCCCAGTGAATCCATGTAGAGAGCCATTGCGCTTCGCTTTGGCGGTGGCGGTAAGACGGTGGCACTTTCTTCGCCGGATTGCATATCGTCCGTCGTATATTCATATTCCGTCAGGGCGGGGTTCTCCTTTTCCTTTTGGCTGGAAAAGAAGGAGCATCCTGTCAGCAGCAAACAGAAGATAGCTAAACTATATTTTAGAATAATCATTCAACCTTTTGTATTTAGTGTGCCAAAGATACTTCTTTTTGGCTTTTGCTCCAATAAGCTACCTTTAAATCCTGATTGTTTAAGTGGTCAGGTCGTGCCACTATATTGGCACAGTTATGCCTCTACGTTGGCACAACTTTGCCACTTCGATGGCACAGCTGTGCCAATACGGTGGCACAAAGTAAGAGATTAAGTAGTTGCAACAATCTTCTTAATGTTGGATATTAGCCACTGCTTTCTTCAGATTAGCGCCCCCTTTCCAAACATCCAACAGGTGCAAAACCTGTTCGTCTTTGGCTTTGCTGTGGTTGATTGATAACAGTTCCGCATAGATCTCCAACAACTTCTTTAAATCTTTGATCGGCTTCTCCGGAAGTCCGGCCAGCATTGCTACGATTAGATTCTCCAATTCCCGGTTGTGCAGGGGACTGACATTCATCATTTGTTGCTGTATCAGGTCGGTGAGTCTTTTCAGCGGTCCCCAGCCGGTATGTTGATGTGAACCTAAGATTTTACCTATGCGCTTACTGTCTATGCATCCTTTGCCGACACGGTCTATCCAGATTTCGGCGGCATAAGAACGGGAAGTCTTATCTGCTACCAACATACAACTGGCTTCCAGTATGTAAGACGCCTCATGCCAGGTGTGTCTTAACTGATGAAGTGCTTCGATGGTGGCTTTGGTGATGCCTATTTCCCTAACCTCATTTAACATCGGATCGTAAATGGCACTGCGGATACACCATACTAATAATGGTTCCGGCATATTGGGAGTTAACCATGCTAAACGTGGCAAGTCATTTTGTATATCGTCGAAGCGCTCTATCAGCGGATACATTTCGACCACTAACGGATGCGAATCGTATGAATGGTAACTGATTCTCTCATTATATTCATCTTTATTGACGACATGAGAGTTTTTGCTTTCCGGAATATCGAAAGTAAGAGTTGCGGAGGTCCATTCTACTACTTTCTTGTTGTAATCGGTATATGAGTGAGTACGCAGATAAGTTCTCCACGTAAAGTTTCCAGTCAGGAACTCGCGTGGACCTTTATTGTATGAGAAATCTTTGAATTCGGAGTAGATTGTTTCCGGCGACTTGATTAGTCCTGCTGTCATCCACCAAGAAGGATGGGTGAAGGGTGCTTGGGGGAGTACATCTTCTGCTCCCAACAAGAAAGAAAGTAAGCGCTGGTATTCTTCCTTTAAGTCTTGGAGGATAATAGGAAGTTCTTGTGATGAATTATCCAATGCCACTCGTGAGAGTGCTATCTGCATATCCATATCGTCTGGCTCAGTGTTTGCTTGCTGATATTGTTTTAACCTTTCTACCAGGGTTGCCGGAGCGATAAACATAGGAGTATGGGTAGGAGTGGACAATAGGGGTAAAGGTTTCTCCTTGCTTTCTAAAAGATCTAATGTCCGGCATAATAGCTGCTTGTGAACAGGGAATTTCTCTTTTTGGTTCGTTTTCTGACGGATGGTGAGTTTCTGCAGATTACGATAGTTCCATTTACCTTTCTGCAGTTCGTCTTTTTGTACCATTTTCTGATGCAAGTCACTTAGCTCTTTTGCTTCTTTAGGGAAGCGTTTAACCAGTAGTTTTGCATAATCAAGGAGGAAAGTTGCCATCAGTTGGTCTAATAGGCCGTTTCGTGAACTTCCTCCGCTCATCAGTAGTTTGTAAGCGCGTTGAAGGATGGGGCCCATTGTGAGATTTGTTTTGTGTCCTGTTGACGGTCCCATTGCACTAAGGCACCGAGTAACAGGTCGAAGTGATGGATCTCGTTCCCATCCAGCACTTGGCTGGCAAGAAATATCAGGTCTTCGGGAGAAGCAATTTCCTGTATCCGGTTGTCCTCACGGATAATGGGGAGTATCGGTTCATACACGAAAGAGGCGGAATCGTTGTCGGGCTGCTCGGAGTGGGCGGGAGCTGCTTCATTATGGGCAGAAGTATGGCCAGACTCATTATTCTCCAGATAAGCCTTCAGCTCTTTTTTAGTGTTTGCCAACATCGTTTCCGTATATACGGCGAGTGCTTCTCTTAATGTGGTAGATTCCGTCTCTCCATACGTCAGGATCAGTTTGACTATCTTGCTTTGAGTGGATTCTTCCCGGCTCATTAATCCTTGTGCGGCAACACAACAGATGGCGTCACGAAATTCTTTTCTTTCTTTTGCCAGCTTGTTAAGTATGGCTAATGTGTTTTGGTGGACTGCCTTCACATCTGAAGCGAAAAGAACGGAAGTCTGATTCAGAAACTCTTCGATCCGGAATTGCGGATGATTGCATAAGTCTTTCAGCATTCCGAGTATGATATTGACTGGGCGGCTGTGAGAGGCGGACAGGACGGCTAATATTTCCGGTTGTAACGCGAGTTGTTCTTCTATGCTAGGGGTAAGTGCGGTAAACATGCCTGCAAACCAGCCGCATAAATTCTTGTTCATATTTCGGTTGACAGCGAGCAGAGATTCTCTTAATACACGCATACGGTCTAGTTTCCCGTTTTCGATAAGATATTTGTAAGGATAGTAGGGGTGTCCGCCATTTCGGTTATCCATCCAGTTCTGTCCGCAGTCGTACTCAAATAGATACCAAATATGTTCTTTAAGTGTGATTTCGCGTTTTTGCAGTATAGCAGTGGTGTTGATGTAGCTTACCAGATAACCCGCAATGGTTTGTGGAGAAGGTGTCACGGTGAGTATTCCCTGCTCTATCCAATCCATCAGGACTTCGTAATCCATTCCGTAGAAACCGCCGAATTCTTTGCCTTCACCTTCTTTGAAGAAGCTGTCGAGCCAGGAGGGAACGTACCACGGGATCAATTCATTCAGTTGCTCGGTGTTGATTCCCCATTGGTGTTTACGGAATTCTTTCAGCGAATAGATGACGAGAGCGGTAAGATTGATGATACGATGCTGTGCGGAAGTCCCCCGTGTACCGTATGTGTTCTCGTTAAGTTGCACGAATTTACTGTAGTATTCTTCCAGTTTGTTCAGGCAGGGTACCAGGCTCTTTCGTTCTTCCTGTGTGAGTCCTTGCAGAAAGGGGATGATGGCATCACCCTGTTGCTTTTCTACTATTTCGTTGAGGCGTTCTTCTAGGGTCATAATCATGAATTAATTATAGTTTGTTGAGTGAAGTGGTCACTTTCTTCAAATTGCTGTTCGTTGCCCATTCTTGCAGGCGTTGCAAGAGTTGTTCGTTTGTAACTTTGCTGCGGTTGATGGTTAATAGTTCCAGATAGAGTTCGAGCAGTTGTTTGAGTCCGGTGACGGGTTTGTCGGGCAATCCGCTGATAAATACAGTGAGCAATTCTTCCAATTGGCGGTTGTGGAAAGCGCTTCGTTTGTACATGCTTTCGTATACTTGTGTGGTGAAGCGTTTTAACGGAGCAAGTTCCATGTTGATAAGCCGGGCCAGGATTTCTCCTACCCGGTGGTTGTTTATTCTTCCTGTGGAGAGTCCTTCTACCCATAACTCCGCTGCATAGGAACGGACTGTTTTGTCTACAAAAAGCAGCGAGCCGCTTAACAGGAGCAGACTCATTTCTTTGAGCGGGCAATGGAAAGACAACAACATGCGCAAGGCACAGGCAAGGGTACGTTTGCTGTCTTCCTGTGGACTGCCGAAAGCCATGTAATTGGAGATAATCTGCGCTATCAACGGTTCCGGGCGGTTAGGGTAGCAACACAATAGAGGTTCCATGTAGCGGGAGTCATCCATGTTGTATTTGCTGTTAATAATCAGATGTTCCTGCCATAGCTGATGGCTGTTGCGTTCGATATATTTGTGCCATTTGTGAAAATCAAGTTGGAGCAGGCGTCTGTCCGTTTCGTATGAGTTTTCTTTAGGTTTCACTTCTTTCCACTCGTAGTCTCCTGTCAGATGATTGTGTGGCAATGTGTTACAGGAGAAAGACTTGAATGCTGCAAATTCCGTTTCCGGTGCTTTTACCAGTCCGGCGGCTACCCAAGCGGTCGGATGGTTGTAGGGCGGTTCGGGTTGCGTGTTTTCGTCCAATAGGAACAGGCAGAGATGCAGGTATTCATCTTGCAACAGTTGCCGGGCGGTGACGATGGCTTCTTCCTTGTCTTCCAGAGCACAACGGGCAATAGCCAGTTGGAAATCCCACGAACAGGGTTTCTTTCCTGCTTCCTGATATACGGCAAGCCGGCGTATCAGTTCGGTGGCTTGTAGGTATGCCGGGGTATGGGTGGGAGTAGAAAGCAATGGCAATGAATTTCCTCCTTTTATTTGGCGGATCACATTCAGCCATAACTGTTGGATAGGTGTGAAACAGGTTGCGTTGCTGTAACCGGGTTTCCAGTTGGCAAGTCGTTTGAAGGAACGTTCGTCGTAAGCTCCTCTGTTTTTATCTATTCCTTTCAGTTTTTCTTCCAGCCGGGTGAACATGTTTCTCAAAACTCCTGTGTTGGAGTTGTCTGTCTGTGCCCATAAGCGTTGGTATTCCAATAGGAAAGTGGCAAGGAGATCTTCGTATGGTTCCCAACTATTGGCAACAATATTGGCTGCCCGTTGGAAAATAGGTTCCATCCGGTTGAGGTCTTCTTTATCCAGTTGGGGATGGAAAGCAATGATAGCGGCAATCGTTGTTTCTATCTCCCAGTTCTCCTCCATGTCGAACAAACGGCTAAGCTGGAACAGGAAATCTTCTTTGTCGGCAGGGAATGGAATACGGTTGTCTTCCCGGCAAATGCGGATGGCTTCCAGAGGTGGCTCTTCGGAGAGGAGGGAGTTATCTGTACTATTTTCATCTGTACTATTTCTTTCTGTATTCTCTCCTTCTGTATGAAGAATGTCTTCTGTCACACTTGTATCTGTTGCATTTGCTTCTTCTGCAAGGTGTGGCTCTGTAGACTGTGGATCTATAGACTGTGGCTTGAAAGATGCGAGTATCGCTTGCACGCTTTGAAACATCTCCGGTTGATAAGACTGTAGTGTTTCTTGGAGATTGGACGAAGAGGCATCCCCATACTTTGAAATAAAGTTGGCAGCTTTCTTTTGCAGGCTTTCGTCCTTCTTCAAGAATAGTTGGCAGAGAGTGATACAACAAGGCTCTTTCATCTCGGGATGTTGCGCAACGATCTTTTCAAAGATGGAGTAAATGGTTAATAGCGAGTTTTTCGGACTGGAGAAGAAAAGGGTGGTTGCCCGTTCGATGAATTCCTGATAACGGAATCCTTCTTCGTCTGCAATGCTCTTCAACTGTTGCAACATTATATTTACCGGCTTGGTGTAGGAAGAAGTGAATGTTTGCATGATCTCTTCCTGTAAGGATAACAATTCTCCGGCGGTCGGTTGCAGCGTTTCAAAGAATCTGGCAAACCATCCTGCCATGTCTTTTTTGAAGCTCCGGTGAAAAGTGGCGAGGGTGGCTCTTAGTAGCTGTTCTCTATCCAGATGGCCGTCCAGTGAAAAGCGATAGAGGGCCTCGCTGATACTTTCATCCCGTGTTGTGATTCCTTTTTTATAAGCATTTTTGGCACAATCATCCTGATAACCGATGATTGATTCGTGTTCGAAAAGCGTCCAGATGTGTTCTTTCAGTGTAATATCCCGTTTGAGTAGTAGTTCACTGTTGAAAGTATCGTCTCCTTTGGGATTCTTATTTCTGATGCGGGTAATCCAGGGGAGTACATGTGCAATACGGCTTGGAGCGATTTCTTTGAGGTAACCCATATCCATGAGCTGCATCAGTTCTTCGTAATTGAGATCGAAATTGAACCATGTTTTGTCATCGTTGATAAAATCTGTCATCCAGGTAGGGTTGTAAAGCGGGAGTAGTTTGCAAAGCATATCAAACTTCACATGATATGCCATATCCATCTCCCGTCTGTTGGCACATACAAACTGTACTGCCGATAGAAAATGTGCCCGTGCCGCACTACAGGTTGTCTCACTGCTGAAACCAGCGAACCTGCCTTTTATCCATTGCAATTCCCGGATAAGCGGCAGCAACTTCCGCCTGTCCTTCATTGGCAACTCCAATAATCTCTTGATAAAAGGGATTAATATCTTCTCTTCATTCTCCGGAGTATCCACATAGGCTTTGGATAACTTCTCCAGTTCTTTTTTTAGTTCTTCCATTGCGCTAGTTTCTTTACTGCCAAAATATGTTTGCAAGCTCCCCGTTCTCCCTGATTACTGCTGAACCAAGTGCAAGTGCAACGTTCTTTTTCGTTCTCTCTGTCCAGAATGACGGTATGCCTCACTCCTCCGCTTCCTGCAACACGAGCTTCCGTCCGGTTGCCATCATTTGCAATGATTTCTACTTTGTCTTCTTCCAGCAACTTTTCTGCAGCTATCATTCGTGGGTTGAGGCTCAAAATACGTTCGGTTTTGAAAGGCAGGCGGCGGTAGAAGAAACTGTTTTCATCCAAATCGAATCCCAGCAAACCCATTGCTGCCAATCGTGCCGAGAGAGAATCTACCTTATCCAGGTCAATATGCTCTTCTATGGCAAAAAGCGTAGGGTTGAACTGTTGGTTGGCGTAACTGTATTTATCCATCGCCTCTATCCATCTTTCAGGTACATCTTCGAGTAGAGATTCCAGTGCGGCACCTTCTCCGGAGAATCCTCTCCAACATTCGCGGGAAAGAGAAAGGCTGAAGCGGACCGGACCGAAATAGAGTTGCCAGATAGTAGATTGCATGGTAGGATGTGCAAATACTTTCAGTTCATCAGCAAACGGAAGCAAGGGTTCGAGTAAGCGCAAACGGTGGAGTCCTCCGATGCAGATGGCATTCATACTTTTCACCGGTGAAAAGGCCGGTTTTTGACCGCGCATCACTAAATAATAGTCACATTTCACACTACTTTTCGGTAGTGTCTGGAAGAGTTGTAAGGTTTGTATGCGATTGAAGGAATAGACCTTTTCGGCAACGGATTGATAAATCTGTACCGTAGTCAGTCCCTTTATCCATTTTACGGGAAGAGGTACTTTTCGCTCTATCACCTTCTCACCTTTATTATAGAGTCCCACTTCTTTGGGGCCGACCGACATTACTACATTTTCTTGTCTGCCTATTCCTCCTAAAGCGGAAATCATTCCGGGATTAAAATCTACATTCGTTGTCCCGTTTTCCAAGAATTCTCCGTCGTGTCCGTCAGGAAGTACATCGACCCTGGCGTATACACCTGCACAATTAGAAAATCCTTCAAAGCGCAGACGGTTATTTCCAGCCGTTACAATCGGATCTTTCAGCATCGCAAGCTGTGCCGGTGTCAGATTGAAACTGGACTGCACAACATTGGATAACGCAATGAGGCAGCGTGCTGTCATATAAGGTTGCGTCAGCTTTCCCCAAAAGAAACAGGGGGCTTCTCTCTTTTCTATTTCGCTATATTTGGCAAGAAACAGTTCGTCCTGATCGGCCGACCGTTGCAATGTGGAAGGAGCTGCATATTGATAAGAAATAGTATCAGTCATAGATAATAAATTGGTATTTGGTTGTACATTGCCCAAATATAGAAATTAATTCTTATGTGAAAAAAGAAGTTGGAGAATTTACATCACTTTGGAATGTGTGATATTATAGAATATCACCGAAAGACTAATTTATGCCTCTTTTGTACTAAGTTATGAAATACAATTCTTTATAGTTGGGCACAATTTTTTATACATAAAACAATTATTCTTTATAACTATTCTTAAATCATGCGTTCCTTTTTACCAGAAAGTAATATTTTTGTTCCCATAAAAAGAATGTTTAAGCGACATATTCTAAATTAAGTCTTATGAATTTTTTAATATAAAAAGACAGCTGTTTGTGAAAATCGCTAATATTGTTTGTTTTGTTTGTGTTATC
>OJSE01000769.1_pt1 | contig 46401 bp, 27 predicted proteins | sample 1599351 | NCBI WGS metagenome assembly OJSE01 (sample SAMN04168656, study PRJEB22393) | human gut metagenome | biome: human gut microbiome; feature: stool | host: Homo sapiens | collected 2014-03-17 | reverse complement strand
AACAAATCTGCTTCCCCCATCGTTCAGAGATGGGGGTTTTGAAGAGCTTCCTTAGCAAGTCGGGAACTCGAATACTCAGCTTTTTATGGAGCAGGTATCCCGTAGTTCAGGCTTTAGCTCTTCACGCTCTTGCTGCCGAAGTACCAGGCTTTATAGCCGTAATCGGTGGCACGCATGATTTTGCCAGTGCGATAGTGAACATATTCGGGGACAAAACAAGGTTGTCCTTGCTGATTCTTAGCTTCATTGCTCATACATAGAGCTCCATAAGAGATAGGCAGAAGAATCCATGGGTTCCGATGGCATCACTTGAGCGATGAGGAACCGTCGGCATGAATTCCAGAGGTGGGTTGGAGTGCGAGAGGCTTCGGGCCTGATGGACAGGCGGAAGACTATCGTAGGATGTGATGTTGAGGAAAGCCCGTTCAATGACAGACGGTCCTTGTTGCTTCATAAACGAAGCGACATCAGGTGCCAGTGGTTCTGGACAACTTTTTTTGGGTACAAACGCACCCCGTGAAAAGACCATCGTGTGTCTCCTCAAAAAAAGTTAAAAATTAACAATTTCTTAAGGATTGAGTGCTATGATCAGCGTTCGTTCCAGAGCGTTGTTTTCACAACACTCAACCCCTGAAGAGCGCAGCGAGAGCTATTGGCGTAGCTTTTGTCTGCGCTCTTTTTTATTGGTGATTTGTCATATGTTTCCTCCTAGGTCAGTGTAAAGTTGATGTATTTTACCTAATTGTTTTGAGGGACGTACCCCTCTACCTACAAAACTGCCCACCGCTTGAGTGTTTTGCTAACTGAGGTTAGCGCTACAACATGTTGTGAGTGTAGTGGATTTAACCTCAATATATAGGTGGTCCGTGCAAGCAGTGGACAAGTTGAGGTGATAGGTGAACTGTACACTAAAAATCCCTCATGAAAGGGATTATGCACTTTTGAACGCTACACACGCGCATAGTTCCTGTGCGTTCTGCGAAGTTCAGAGAAGCTCCGCTCATATTGATGGGCGAGAAAGTGTGTAACTGTATGCCCCGAGCTGACTTTGTCGGCATTATTGCTAATGATGTGTACGCTTTTTCTTTGTGATGTAACAGCTTAGCATAAAGTTGTGGCAGATTACCGACAAGGGTGGTCTTCTTGTTCGATAGAGTAATTCAATGAGGCGCGGCGGTGGTAATCAGCGTGTTTTGGCCGTATCTCCCCTTATGGGGGTGCTTAATCAAGCGGCTACTCACTTACTGAAAATCGAGCGAAGAGGTAGCTTCTGATCAAATCACAACAATGGTCAGAAATCGGGCCTCAAATCGACGCCTTGTTCGTCATCGGCCCCCGAATTCCCCGTCAGGGCGGGGAATCAGGAGGGGCAGTTACCAGATGTGCCTCACGCCCACCGAGTAGCGGACCTTTTCGTCGGCTTCGGCGCCCGTGGTGCGCTCAAGGTCGACGTATGCGAAGGTGCGGTCGGTGAGGTTGAAGCTGGCGCCAAGCCCCCATTCAAGCCACGTGCCGCCCAGATCCGCGTAGACCGTGCCGCGGTCCTTCGGGAAGTAGAAGCCCGTGCGCACGCCGAGGCGCGTGATCAGGAACTCGGTGTCCTCCTGCGAGAAGCGCACGCTCTGATCGCCCCTCGAGGCCGTGAAGTCGTCGCCCATGATGCGACCGTAGGAGACCTCGGCCTGCGGTTCGACGAACGCGACGTCGGAGAGCTTCAGGTGCCAGCCGTACTCGGCGCTCACGCTGAAGGCGTTGCTCTCGAAGCTTCCTTCAAGGCCCGCGAGCGTGAAGTCGTTGGAAAGACGCCCGTACTTCGCGATGAGGTCGACGAACTGGCCGCTCTCGTGCATCCACGTGCCGTAGACGCCCAGAGCATAGGCCTCGTTGTCGGCTTCGCCTCGGTCATACGTGGTCGAGCCGTCCGTGTAGGATAAGGCCGCGCCCACGGTCCAGCCTGCGCCCGCCGTCGCGTCGACGCCCACTTGGACGGAGTTGTTCTTCGCCGTCAGGTTCTGCGCGCCGTACTCGAAGGTCGAGCCGTAGATGCGGGCCCACGAGCCCACGCCTTCGGGCGACATGCGCAGCTCGCCCATGCGCTTCGTGAGGTCGTTCATCTCGTGACGCCACTGGTAGGCCGTGAGAGAGGCCACCGAGCCGAAGGCGTCGACCGTGCTGTTCTTCTGGACGGTGCCGTCCGTCAGGGTGGAGTTGCCCGCTTCGTCGACCGCAACCTTGCCCGTGACCGCGTCATTCACCAGACCTTCCTGAACTTCGATCGTTTCGCCCTTGTTGGCAAGACCCTTTTCGAGCAGGGCGTTGACCGCTTCCTGAGAGGAGGCGAAGAAAAGGGCGAGGTCAAGGCGCGCGTCACGGGACACTACGATCCCTTCTACGGCGTCAAGATCACGCTTCCGCCGATCGACAAGTCGGACGTGGCACGTCTTGTTGACCGTCTTGCCGAATCTCCTCTCATCGTGGCGCGCCTCGCCGCGAGAGAACTGAGTCCCGAAATTGCCGACATTGCCGAGTCGCTCGGCATTCGCATTTTCCCGACGAGCTGGAAGGATCTGGAGATGTCGTGCACGTGTCCGGATTGGGCGGTGCCGTGCAAGCACATTGCAGCCACCATCTACAAGCTGAGCGAAGAAATTGATGCCAATCCCTTCCTGCTCTTTACGTTGCGTGGCATCGACCTGATTGCCGAAATGGAAAGCCGCGGCGTCGAGCTCGAAAAGGCAGTTGAGGCCGAGATGCCATCCTGGGACGATTTGATCCGGGGACTCGACGAACGAGGCTTCGTCACTGACCTGCATCCGGATGGAGAATCGGATGTCGGCTGGCTCGAAGATCTGCGAAAGCAAACCTTCCGCACCTTCAAGGTTGACGGTGAGAAGATTCGCAACCTTTTTGCCGAGCATCCGGCGGGCTACATCCACGGCGACCTTCGTGCGCTTACGGGGCGTATCGTGAGCGAAGCAGGGAAGCTCGTTGCACAACAGATGCGTACCGTCATCGAACGCACGATTCCCGAGTATGACGAGGGTCGGCCGCTCATCGCGATCAATACTTGGGGGCAGCCTGTTGTGGACGAATCGCTCTTCTGGCGCGAACGACGTGAGAGCGGCCGCTTCATGCGCCAGGAGCTTCGCGGACCGAGTGCGTCGGATCCGGTCGGACGAGGCCTGCACAATATGTTTTCGGGCTTCATCACGCATCAGAAGCTTTCTGAAGCGCCGCGCGAGCTGGAGGCTCTCTACGATGCCTGGCTCATCGCCGGTCGTCTCGTCGAGGCGGGCGCGGTCGTGCCGCAGATCTACAGGCCGATGGATGACATCTTCGCCGTGCGTTGGATTCCGGCCGTCATGGACGATGAAGTGAAGGCGGTCACCGAAGCCGTCGGCGCAGCCTTCTCGCACGTCGGTCCGGAGTTCCTTCGCATTTCGAAGGCGCCTGCTGCGATGCATCCGCTGCTTCTTGGCGAAATCGTGCTCGGACTCTTCATCCAGAGCTACATCGTCGCCGCATGGCGCACCCATGTCGACGAAACGGGTGACGCCGTTCCCGAGCATCACGCGCTCTTCGGGTGCGAACCCGTCGACTGTGACGGTGATTCCGCCTCGAAGGCGGTCGGGATGCGCCTTGAAGGCTGGGTCGCGCCCGTCTTTCTCAAGACCGAGTCGCACCGCGTCAAGGGGATCGTCATCGTGCACGACTGGGTTGCGGCAGCGACGGCCGCAAAGCGCGAGGGCGGTGACGATGTTGGCGCGCGGGCAGGAAGCGCGACCTTGGCGGCGATGTTCGGTGCGCGTGAGGCACAACCTGAACCTGTACCGCTTGAGTGCCCGACATTCATTCCGTATCAGGGGGCGGACGAGGCCGAAGAGCCGCGGTACGACGAAGCGATTCTTGAAGACGTGGAGATGCCGGACTTTGACCCGCACCAGGCAGTCGCCATCGAAATGCGATTCTCGGTTGACAGCGGTGGTGCGCAGGAGAGCGTTGGACTCGCGGACATTCTCGATCTGCCGCAGCACAAGGGACTGCCTGAAGCTTATGTCACGGCTTTCAGGCTACTGTCCGGAGCTCACGGAGCTTCTCAAAAACCGCGCCTCGACGACGGTTGTGCCGCTCGATGAGCTGGCGGACCTCCTTTTCAAGGCAATCCCGACGCTCAATCTACTCGGCGTGCAGACCATTTTGCCGAGAACGCTCCGGAACCTCTTGCGCCCTCAGGCGACGCTCGATCTGGATATGAAGGAGAATGTCTTCGAAAGTCGAGATCTTTTCGACATCGTCGATGCGATGACGTTCGACTGGCGTCTGGCGGCGGGCAAGTACACGATGTCGGAAGAAGAGTTCGAGTGGCTCTCCGAGCAGGCAGGGCGCATCGTGCGCTTTCGCGATGCGTACATGTACGTCGACAAGCGGCTCCTGAGTTCCATTCGCCGCGAACTTCACGGTCAGCGCAAGCTCACGAAGGCCGAGCTCATCCGCGCTGCGCTCTCGGGCGGCATCCGCGCCAACGGCGTGCGTTTGAGTGCACGCCTGCAGGCGGCTTTCGACAGGCTTTTTGCCGAAAAGACGTTCGATGTGCCCGATACGATCCAGGCGACGTTGCGTCCCTATCAGGTGCGAGGCTATTCCTGGCTCATGCGCAATCTGCGCGCGGGCATGGGGGCCATCATCGCCGACGACATGGGCCTCGGCAAGACGCTTCAAGTCATCACGGTGCTCGAAAAGCTGCGCCTCGACGGCGAGTTGGATGTCAAGCAGGTGCTCGTCGTCGTGCCGACCACGCTGCTCGCAAACTGGAAGCGTGAGATCGCGAGGTTTGCACCGAACTTGACGGTATCGCTCTTCTACGGCCCCAAGCGTGATCTGGCGGAGGCGACGGGGGACGTTGTGCTCACGACCTACGGCAGCCTTCGCGGCTCGATGAAGGCGCTCGAGCACAAGCATTTCCGCCTTGTTGTCATTGACGAAGCGCAGGCGATCAAGAATTACAAGACGGCCGCTTTCAGGCATGTCCGCGAGCTCAAGACAGAAGGCTTCATCGCCATGTCGGGCACGCCCGTCGAGAACGGTCTGATGGAATTCTGGTCGATCATGGAGGCGTCGAACCCGGGCATTCTTGGTTCGAGCACATCCTTCAGGCAGGACTATGTGTATCCGATCGAAAACGACCACGATGCCGTCACCGCCGATCGGTTCAAGCGCATAACGGCCCCCTTCATGATGCGCCGCCTCAAGACCGACAAGTCCATCATCGACGATCTGCCCGAAAAGGTTTCCATCGATGAGTACTGCACGCTCACGAAGGAGCTGGTTGCGCTCTACAACGAGGTGGTCAAGCGTTCCATGCGTCTTGTGGAGGCCAGCAAGGACACCTTCATGCGCCATTCGCTGGTGCTGCAGATGATCATGCAGCTCAAGCAGATCTGCAATTCGCCTGCGCTCTTCGAACCTGCGGGCGGCTTCGAGGATCCGAGGCTTTCCGGCAAAATGTGCCACCTCTTCGACATTCTTGAGGAAATGCAGGCCGCCGGCCGCAAGGTGCTCGTCTTCACGCAGTTTGCACAGATGGGCATGCTCCTTCAGGAATGGATTGCCAACGAAACGGGTCGTCGCCCGCAGTTCATCCACGGCGGCCTCAAGCCGAATGCGCGCCAGACAATGGTGGACCGATTCCAGAATCGACGCGATGAAAACGTCATGGTGCTGACGCTCAAGGCGGCGGGTTCGGGTCTCAACCTGACGGCTGCGTCCGTCGTCATTCACTACGACCTCTGGTGGAACGCCGCCGTCGAAACTCAGGCCACGGACCGCGCCTACCGCATCGGACAACAGTCGACCGTCAATGTCTACCGCTTCATTTCGGCCAATACCTTCGAGGAGAAGATCAACCAGATCATCGAAGAGAAGAAGCGCCTCACCGAAATGACGGTCGCAACCGGGGAAAGCTGGATCGGGGACCTCTCGAACGAGGAGCTCGCCCACGTCTTCAACATGGCCGTCGACGAAGAGGACGAAGAGCACTTTGCCTGACTGCTTTCCTCAAGGGAGGTGTAGGAAGAACTTTCACGACCAGATCTGGAGAATCGGACAGGGGGCAGTGCGACTCTCGGAGGGCATTTTCGGGTGTTGGTCCGAGACGGGCGCTTTCTAGGGCATGGGAAAACTGTATTGAAAACCTTTGTGGGACGGGCTAAGGTTGTGGGTACTCCAATCCCGAGCGCACCCCGTCCGACTCTATGACCGGACAAAAAGCGACACCACCATGAACGTTCTTGACGTCGTTTTCCAATACTTTGAGCACAGGATTCCACCCTCGAGTCCCAATCCCGAGGAAGACGTGTACAACATGCGGTACAGGAACCGCTATTTTTCGCTCTTCCCTGAGGACCTCAACAAGGACTACAACCCCTACGACTTCATCGAGGAGCCTGTAGAGCCTCGAAGCTTTCGAAAAATTCTGACGGGGTTGATCGGTTGGACGGTCATTATTCCGTTTATCCTGTTCCTTCTCTTGTATCAAAAAAACATCGAAACCCTGTCGTCTCTAGTCGTGGACCGACAGTCACTTTCGACGCTGGTCATCAAGACAAAGCTCGATTCAGCTGATGGGGAACTGCACAATCGGGCGATCAAGGCAATCAATGAGTATCTCACCACTTCTTATGTGGAGGGTGGGTTGACTCTCGCAGGTGCGAGCGAGATCTATCGGACAGTTCAGTCTGACCTGCTCGATGCGCACGTGCGGATCAAGGATTTCAATACGGGTAAAACCTACAGTTTCGGTCAGCCCCCTACGGATGAAAAGCCATATGTCACGCTTGTTCCCTTTGACGCTACAGGGCTTCAGAAGATCACCATGGAGATCTCCATGCCTGTCGATGTGGTGGCTGCCTCGCTGCAAGAGGCGATGAAGGAAAGTGGGGGAGAGGCTTTTCTTGTCGATGAGAGGGGGAAGGTGCTTTTCGCCACCGATCCGTCACTTGCCATTGAAAACTCGGATTTCGAGCAAATCAAGGCAGGGCTTGCTCATGCCGATCTGCACGTGATGGACGACAAGTTGGCCGACAATAAAAATGGCGTTTTCAGGACAGCTGTCAAACTCAACCAAACCGAGTATTACCTGATTTTTGACCAGTCAAAGGCTGCTAGGAATCTTGAGTTGCAGCACAACCTGATCGTTGGCAGTCTTTTCTTCCTGCTTGCCATCGGCTCTGTCTTTGTGGTCGGATACGCTGTGAGCCGGCCGTTGAGTCGAAGCGTAGGCGAGCTCTCCGATGCCGTGGGTGACTTTCCGAGGACAGGGAAGGTTGAGGTGGCGATGTCTTCGGACGCACCAACAGAGCTTCAGGAACTTGCGGAAAGATTTGAGAAGATGGGGCGGGAGATTGTAGAAACGCAGGAACGTCTTCGTTCGATGAACAAGCTCCTTGAACAGAAGGTGCGCTCCAAAACGGACGCTCTCACGACCCGAAATGCAGAACTGGCCGCCATTCAGAAACTTCTGGCACCGATTGACACGTCACTGGTACATCTGACTGATGAGACGGTTGCGCGCTTCAAGCAGCTTCTCAGGCTTTCTTCTCTGGTGTTTAGGACGTCCGCGAGCCTTCAGGAAGGGAACGAGGGGCCGGATCTTCCGTCAGGTGCGGCTTTTGTGCAGGTTCGTTACGGGAACAAAATCTACGGTTGGCTGGAGACCGATGCGGAGGAGTTGAAAAAACGGGAGGTGCGTGACAGCCTGGAACTTTTGGCAAATTCGCTTGCCGTTCAGCTCAATAATCATCATCTGCTCGTGTCAACGGTGCAGCAACACCAGCTTCTAGAGGAGCTGTTCTCGTCAATGAATGAAGGCGTGCTTCTCATGGATTCCAATGGGGTGCTGGTTCGTTTCAACGCCTATCTCGAGGAGCGCATGGCCAGAGATGGGATTGCTCTCAAGCCTGGATGTCTGGTAAGTGCTGCGTTGCGGCAGGCCTTTGAAATTCGTGAAAAACATCAGGACGGCTTCTCGCCTGCACCGATTGCCAAAAAGTTCGAGGATGGTCGCACTTATGAGCTGGTACCAGTCAAGGGTGCCAAGGATGATGAAGGGGGCCGGGTCTATCACGCAACGGCCTTCAGCGTCGTGTCTACCAATCCCGATGCGGGGGCGCCTGATATTGGGTTGTTGGTGAGGGATGTTTCTGCTGACGCGGAGGTTGAGCGCCTCAAGGATCAGCTCATATCGATCGTGGCTCATGAGCTCAAGACTCCCATCACAGCTCTTCGCCTTCAGGCCGAAACGCTGGCCACTCAGATCGGACTGGAGGATGAGGAGCGTGATCAGATCCTTGCGGACATGCAGGAGGAAAGCTTCAGACTGCGCAGGCTTGTCGATGACTGGCTCGATCTGACAAGATTCCGTGATGGACACATCTCGCTCATGCCCAAGATCATGCATATTGCAACACCGATCGACAAGGCGGCAAAGCTTGTCACGGCAAGATTTGAGCTCAAGGTGACGCGTACCATCGATCCTGAGGCTGAGTGTTTCAAATTCGATCCCGAACGTATCACTCAGGTCTTCATCAATCTTTTCAGCAATGCCGCTCGTTATTTCCGCGAAGGTGTTCCCCCAGTCGTTCACGTTGACGTGCGCAGGGATGGCGACAAGGTGCGGATTCGAGTGCAGGACAACGGGATCGGCATTCCGAAGGATAAGGCCACCTATGTCTTCGAGCGCTTCTATCAAGCCGACATGACCATCGCGCGACAGAGAGGCGGAACAGGTCTCGGGCTGGCGATCGTCAAGGGCATTGTCATGGCGCATCAGGGTACTATTTCACTCGACAGTGAGCTTGGATGCGGAACCTGTTTCACCATCGAGCTGCCGTACTAACCTAAAAAGGACAGAATTTGGAAAATGGATACCTCAGCCCCCTCACTCATTTTGATTGTCGATGATGAAACCAAGATTCGCCGCATCGTGGCCTCGAATCTGGAGCGTGCCGGCTATGACGTAATCTCTGCGGCGGATGGCATGCACGCGCTTGAAATTTTTGAGTTGCAATCTCCGAAGCCCGCTCTTGTGCTGATGGACGTGATGATGCCTGAAATGGACGGCTTCGAATGTGCTTGTCGAATTCGAGAGCTGGGTGAAACGCCGATCATCTTCATGACAGCTAAGACCGATTCGAACTCAAAGCTCAAGGGCTTCAATCTTGGGGCTGACGACTATGTCTGCAAGCCCTTCTCGATGGAGGAGCTTCTGGCGCGCATCAAGGCGGTTCTGAGACGTACGCAGGCGAAGAACACCCCGTCAGAATCCGAGTTCACGTGGCTCGTCAACGGGCCAATCCGGATCTGCATTGAAAAGCGTCAGTGCATTTTCAATGGTCGGGAAGTGCATCTCGGCGACATTGAGTTCAGGCTCTTGTCACTCTTCGTTAAGGATCCCGGCGTGCTCCATGAACACAATGAGCTTCTCAACAAAGTGTGGGGTGCCAATGCATTGGGTGAGGTTCAGTATCTGCGCGTGGCCTGTGCCCGCCTGAGAAGAAAGTTTGAGGATGCCGGTCTTGAGGGGGGAATCATTTCGGCGTATTCAGGTGTTGGGTACGTCATGAGGGATCTGAGGGATGAGGATCAGGAGGTCTGATAGGCACTGTAAAAAGAAGAGAAAGGCGGCAGAACTGCTCAGTTAAGCGTTCCTGCCGCCTTTTGCACATAAAAAACGGACGGCCGTTGCGCGCTTGTCAGCGGTCGGCCGTCTCAAAGGGGACTTCATCAGTTCCCCAGACTGCGAATCAGATGTCGAAGATTTCCTCAAGCTTGTCGCGGTTGGTTGCGTATTCAGGGTGTTCGGAAAGAACGACCATGAGCTTCAAACGGGCTTTGGCGGCGGAAATTTCTCCTGCAGCAGCGATGCCGACACGGCGGCTGTCAGTGACGGAGCCGGGATATCCGTAAACGTCAAGAACTCGGCCACCCGGGGTTCTAGTCGTCAGGATGACGGCAACTCCCTTCTTGACGGCCTCTTCCACGCCAGGAATCATCGGAGGCGGAAGGTTGCCGCGTCCGAAGCCTTCAAGGACGATGCCCTTGCAACCACGGGCAACGGCGAAGTCGATGTATTCGCGATCGGAGCCCGTCATGGCCTTGATGAGGTCCACTCGGGCGGTCAGGGCTTCAGGATGGAAGCGCTTGACGCCAAGCGTCTTGCGACGGAAGACGATCTTGTCGAGGTCAACGTAGCCGACAGGGCCCCACCAGGGCGACTGGAACGTGGCGGGATTGGCGGAATGAGTCTTCGTCACTTCGCCCGGAGCATGGAGCGTTTCATTGAGGCAGACAAGGACGCCCATACCGACAGCTTCTTCTGAGGCGGCAGTCTTGACGGAGCAGTATATGTTCCAGGGACCGTCAGGACTGGTGTCGCCTGCGCCGCGCATGGCGGCGGTCGTAACGATGGGCTTTTCGCTGATCTTCGTAATGTCGAGGAAGTAAGAGGTCTCCTCCAACGTGTCAGTGCCGTGAGTGACGACAACACCCGTCACGTCTTCGCGGGCAAGAAATTCCTCGCACTTGAGGTGGAGGCGCCACATGTCGTCGGGCGTCATGCCAGGAGAGGCGATGTTGGAAAACTGGCAGAACTCGAGCTGAGCAAGCTTGTCGATGCCAGGGACGGCGGCGGCAAGGTCTTCGCCCGAGCAGGCGGGGATGAGACCCTGACTCGCTTCATCGTACTTCATGGCAATGGTGCCGCCAGTAGCGACGACGATGACTTTCTTCTGTTGCATGGCAATTCTCCAGAGATTCAAAGGGTGAATTCAACGAGCGCTTGAGACTGTTCATGGTAGCGCTTCTGAATTCGGTCAATGACTTCACAAGCTTCGGGGAGGTGTTTGGAAAGATCTTCCGCAGCTGCAAGAACCATGTCGGCAAACCTGCCTGCATCGGCCTCGGACAGAACGGGAATGACATCCTCCTCGAGTTGGGTGTGTGGAATGAAGAGGCTCAGGCAGGCGCAGGTGCCGGGGATCATGCCTACGCCGCCCATGACCTGATGCACATCTTCGGACATGAAGGTGATGCCGCCGAGCTCCTGACTGCAGAATTCGTTGAGTTCCGCAGCAATACGAACCTTTTCAACGGCCGTTTTGGCGTCGCGCAAAGCTTTGCCGAGACGAATGACATTTTCGCCTTGAGAGTTGCCGAGCTTGCGCATTGCGTCAGCACTGCGGGCAAGAAGGTTGTCGAGATAGAGGTTGGGATAGTCGAGCTTGGCTGCGGCCGCAACGTAACTTTGTGCGACGACGACGTTGTCGTCATCAGGATATGCGCGAATAAGGAAGGTGGGGCGACTGATCAAGGATGAGGCTGGATCGGCGCAAACCTTGCCTTCGATGAGAAGCGTGGGCATGGTAGCGAGCCCGAGCTTGTCCATGAGAGCCTTTTTGGGGCCCAGATTGACGTTGCCCTCGACATCCTCATTTGGTCCAAGTCCTCCTTCACTGGCGTTGACGACCGCCAGAACTGAGGCCACGACGCCGTTGATGCGGATCTTGGTGCCCAGAATGCGACCGCAGTTGCCAGTCACGCCTTCGTCAGCGACGAGGACTTGATCAGGGAAGTTGACTTTGAAACTGTTGAGCGCGGCAAGAGCGATGGCAGTCTGTAGTGCGACGGGTACTTCCATGGCGCCCTGTCCGTAGATGCGGCCGAAGGCTGTTGAGGCAAGAGCCTGTGTGCAGATTGCCTGTCGGCCAACTACAAACTGGGCAAGACGGGCCTCGGCGGTCGTAATGCCGCGACGGGCCGCTGCGCTCCCCTTGCCGCCCGAAGCCGTTTCAACTTCAAAGCGGCCCTTTCGACCTGTATGAACGGTTACGCGGGTGATCGTCAAGTCCAGTCCTGTGGTGCGCTGCAGGAGCGCGAGAACGGCGGCAAGGCCGCCTGAGTCATCCTGGACGAAACCGCAATGGCTGTGGGCGTGGCCGCAACCCGCGTGACCGGAAATGCCGATCACGGCTGTCACATCAAGTGATCTGACCAGTTCAAGCGTCATTTGGCTGTTCCTCGATGGCGTTGATTAAACAACAAGAGCGGGAAGTTCGGGGAAGAACTTCCCGCCCTTTGTCTACATTAGAGGAGGTTGAGGCAGAAGGTGATCAGGAAAGCCACCAGGCAACCGAAGAGAATCGACGGACGCTGGAAGGCGTTTGCTCCTTTGAGGTCGCTGCCCGGGATGACCGGAATGACCGTGGCAAGAGCGGCAACTGGACCGCCCGTCAGGAAGTACTGGATAAGGGAGGCGCCCGAAGCGGCAGCAAAGGCGGCTGCAAACGGATCGGCGCCGGCCTGTAGGGTGACCTGAAGGAACGGGACCAGAACGGCGACGGATGCAGCGTAGGACTGCGTCATGAAGCCCGTAAGGAAGGCGACGCCGAAAAGGACGAGAACCGGAGAGATGCTCATGACCGGAGAAACGAGCGTGGACATCGTGTTGACCATGCCGATTTCGCGGATGACGGTGGACATGAACAGGAAGCCGATCGTGGCGACGAGCGGAGTGGCGATGAGGGACACGCCCTTCATCATGGCGGCTTCAGCTTCCTTCGGTTTGGAGTGCGCAAGGATCATCGTGGCCATGGCAGAGGCGAGGCCAACGAGGAAGATCGGCATGCCGGCGATGAAGCCGACGACGAGGACGATGAACGGGAAGAAGGCCTTCCAGGAAGTCGTCGAATATTCGCGGGATTCGATTTCCTTGAGAATGCGTTCTTTTTCGGCGGCGTCAATCTTGACGCCTCGGCGCTTCATGTCGATCGTGATGCGGATGGCGGACATCACGAAGATGGAACCTGCCGCGATGAGACCAAGGACATTGAAGAGGCCGTAGCCGATGCCTGCGGTCGCAAGAATGGCGACCTGAGTCGGGTGCGTGAAGCCGGCAAGGTTGCCGATGTGGCCTGCGTGGGCGATGATACCGGCGGACTGATTTGGCTTGACGCCAAGGCGGACGGCGGCCGGACCAGTAATGACAGCGGTGATCACGGGCTGCGTGAAGCCGGTGAGAGCGCCGATAACACCAGCAGCGACGCCGCCGGCAGCGCCGACACCAACGCCACCGCCAATCTTGTTGCCGACACGGACGATGTCGCGAATGATGACGTCAAGGAAACCCGTGGCCTGCATAATGCCGATGAAGAGCAGAATGCCGGTCATGTCGGCAATCACCGGGTTGAGACCCGAGACGATCATCTTGGTGACGGTCATGCCCTGACCACCCGCAAGCGGAAAACCGGCCACGATGGCAGAAATGGCCGCACCCGTAATGGCGGTCATGTAAATGGGCGTGCGGCCCGTAATCATCAATATGAGCGTTGCCAGCATTATGAGCTGGGCTATGGTCTGAAGAGTCATATGCGGTAACTCCTGATTGGTTGGATGTTTCAGTCATCCCTTGATTTCAAAGTGGTTCAGTTCAGGGGATGCATAGCAGTAGATGAGGCCGAAGCCGAACATCACACTCATAAGCCTAAAAAAGAAACGTTGCGGCAAAATAAAACATCCGATCCTTCGTGCCGAAAAAAGTTGCCAAAAGATTGCAGGTGTAGAAATGCTGTGGCACATAGGGAAAAAGCGTTCACTTGACTATGGGGTTAACCCAGAGCAGAGCGAATAGTGGGAGACGTACGGAAGGGGAATTTAGGCATGGATTCCAGCCTCTACGATGGATGCAGATGCATTCTGGAGGAATAGACGGGATAATCCATCTCAAGGTCTAGAACGCGCCGGCCACGGCGCCGTTGGCGCTCCTCCTTCGGCATGGCCGTTGACATCCATCTTTTTGAACATGAAGTTTCGCACCTACATCATCGTTGCGCTTTCAGCAACGGCTTTCGTTCCCTTCGTCGCCTGGAGCGTGCTGCATCTGGGCGATATGGAAAGACGTATTGCAGAAGCCGATCTGGAGCAACATTCCGCCACGGTCGATGCGGCTGCTCTGGTTGAGGAGCGTCTCCAAGGCATCAATGCAGTTGTGGAGCTCGCTGATCGCACGCTCGCACATTCGGCCCTGAAGAAAGGAGGAGATCTCAATCTGCTTTTGCAGGACATCGTCGAATCTCATCCGTTCATCAAGAATCTGCACGTTGACCATCGAACTGCGGACGGCATAAGGGTCGAGGCCTTCTTTCCGTCCGTCTCGGTCGACGGGGAGCTGCGCCGTGGTCAGAACCATGACAACCGTTGGCATGCGGTTCTCATTCGCGCGCCCGAAGGGGCGGGGACTCTATATTCTCCCGTGCTTCTGAGCTCGGAAAGGATGCCTGAACCCCTGATGACCTTCGGTCGTCGCATGACGGGGCTTCCCGAGCACATATTGTCGGGGGCACTTGCGTGCTCACCTGTCTTTGAGGACATACGCCGGAACCTCGAATCTCGCGGGCTTGCCTTCGCACTTCTTGACGAAAGGAAACAGTACGTATGGCCGCTCGACAGGAGTCGGATTACGCGATGGGAGGCGTCCCTTGAGAGCGGAACAGTGGTGGATGCGGCTGCAGGTCCCGTATACATGACGAGCCAGAAGCTTCATGCGGGGCTTCCGCAATGGACGGTCGTGGTTACTCGCCCCGAGAAGAGCAGGATGATGGTCCGTACGAACCTCGAGGTGAGGATGGCTTTTCTGGCGCTTGGCGTACTGCTCCTGACGTCGGCGGCAGGCTGGCTTGCATGTTGGCCGCTTTCAAACGCTCTTCGGAAGCTCAGGGGAGACATTGATGAGGACTACGGGGACGACAGGAACACGATTGAGCAGGGACCTGAGGAACTTCGCGAAGTGCAGGCCGCATATCGCGAGCTGCGCAAGAGACTGCATGCAAGGCAGGTTTCTCTGGAGGAGAAGAATGTCCATCTGGCGAGCACGGTTGTAAGGCGTGAATCGGAGCTCGATGCTCAGGAGCGTCTCTTCAGGGAGGTTTTCGAGGACATGAAGGACGGGATCGTTCTTCTCGACCCACAGTGGCGGCCGCAACTTGAAAACACCTCCGCGGCCTCGATGATGCCCGGGTCTTTCAAGCATGAGATGCTGGCTTTCTGTCGCAGACAGTTTGAGGCGGGGGAACAGGATGTCGCCGTCTACGAGGCGGAGCTTGACGGCGCAATGAAGGCGTGGGAATGCCGAACCTTTCCCTTCAGGGCAGGACGTGCGCCTTTTGCCGAGGGCTTCTGCGTCATCTGTAGGGATGTCACGGAGCGCCAGGAAGTGGAGCGCATGAAGAATGATCTGATCGGCATTGTTGCTCATGAACTCAAGACGCCTGTGACGGCCTGCAGGCTTCAGATCGATCTCATGAGAAAGGCCTCGGGCGACACCGAGGAACTCAAGGCGCTCGACTCCGACCTTGATCATCTCAATCACATCGTGAGCGACTGGCTGTCGGCGGCAAAGATCGAGGGCGGAAACTTTTCCGTTCATCCGAAGGCAACACAGATCGGGCCGCTCATCCGACGTGCCGTCAGACTTGTCAGAAGCCGACATGAGTTCGACTTTAAAATGAGGGTGGCCGAGGAAGCGGAATGCCTCAACGTGGATCCTGGCGCCTTCGTGGAGCTCGTGGTCAATCTTGTCACCAACGCCTGTCGATATGTCAGGCCCAGCGAAAGGCCCGAGATTTCGTTCGAAGTCGAGGCGGTCCAGCCGTGGGCTGTTATTCGCGTCAAGGATCATGGCATTGGGTTTGATCCGTCGCTTTCCGAGCGCATCTTCGACCGCTTCTATCAGGTGGTGAGCGGACGAAAGCGTCGTACGGGCGGTACGGGCCTCGGACTTGTCATCTGTCGCGCGATCTGCGAAGCTCACGGTGGCTCAATCAAGGCTTCCTGCGCCGAAGGCGAAACGTGTTTTACCATTCATCTGCCGCTCCTCAGGAGCATTGAATCATGACCGACAAACCGCTTATTCTTGTTGCCGACGACGAAACCCGCATCCGAAGGCTTGTAGTTGAATCGCTCGAAAACGCCGGTTTTGACGTATGTCAGGCGCAGGACGGACGACAGGCTGTCGATGTCTTCAGGCTTTCTCCTGTGGAACCTGATCTGGTGATTCTCGACCTCATGATGCCTGAAATGGACGGCGAGGAGGCGCTCAAGGTCATTCGGAAGACGAGTGCAGTGCCAGTCCTTATTCTGACGGCCAGAGATTTTCTCTGTGACAAGAGCAAGTGCTTCAATGCGGGAGCAGATGACTATCTCGTCAAGCCGTTTTCCATTCAGGAGCTCGAACTGCGTGTGAGGGCCTTGCTGCGAAGGACGGCGAGGCAGTTCATGGCGCCCCGAGGGCGAACGGTCGTCAACGGTCCTCTGACGCTCAGGTCCGAGGAACATGACGTCCTCTGGCGAGGAACGAGTGTTCCCGTGACGGATCGCGAGTTCAGGCTGCTTGAGAGTCTCGCGTCCCGACCTGGAGCAGTCGTACGCTATGACGAACTGCTGCGCATCGGCTGGGGGCTTGATTCGGATGCCGACATCTCCCATCTTCGAGTGGCCGTGGCCCGAATCCGAAAGAAGCTCGAGAGCATTTCAGTCAATCCCGCCATCATCTCCTCCTTCACCAATGTGGGCTACATGATGGGAGACCTGACCAGTTACGACGAAGATTACGGCGACTGAAAGAGGGGCTGCAATCTTTTTGAAATAATCCTGAGTGGTCGGCAATCATCGGGCAATCTTCGGGACCTACCATGTGAGTCAACTCAGACCACACATGGAGAGTCCGATCATGCAGACCTCAAGACGCAAACTCCTCCTCACGGGCGCGGCCGCCGGTGCGGGACTTACGACATCCGCCTTTGCAAAGGCGGCGCCCCCCAAGTTTGATGAAGTCTACGACGTTGTTGTCGTTGGCTCGGGCATCGCAGGCACGATGGCGGCTCTGGTTGCCGCGAAGAACGGCGCCAAAACCCTTCTCATTGAAAAGCTCAATCGCCTGGGCGGCACGTCACGCTACAGCGGTCTGGACTTCGCCTGCGTCGGCAGCGACATGCAGAAGGCGGCAGGCATCACCGATACGCCCGAGGCCATGGTGGCCGACATGGCGAAGGTTGCCGCCAATCTCAGCGATCGTGAACGTGCACTCAACATTGCTCGTGAAACGGCCCGCGCTCAGAAGATCATGCTTGAGCACGGTGTCAAGTGGACGAAGATCCTCAAGCTCGGCGGTCACTCCGAAAAGCGCTGTCTCATTGCTGAAGGCGGCGGCTCTGGTATCCTGCGCAGCCTCTGGGCTTCTTACGAGCGCTATCCGAATCTGAAGGTGAGTCCTGCCACGAAGCTTGACGAGCTCATTCTGGATGAAAAGGGCGGCGTGATCGGCGTCGAGGTGCGCAAGGACTATCTCTTTGACGCTTCGCTTGCCTCCGACGACCGTGAAAACCATTCGGGCACGAAGGTCCGCATCGGTGCCCGTCAGGCCGTCATCATGGCTACTGGTGGCTATGCCCGTGACAAGGAGTTCATGAAGCACGAGGTACCCTTCCTTGAACATACGCTCAACAGTGCCTCGGAAGGTGCCACCTCAGGTGCGCTCAAGTCCATGATCCGAGCGGGTGCTCGACCTGTTCAGCTCTCGCTCTATCGCTTCAGCTTTGCACTTCCCACTGAGGACCTCATTTGGGGCGTTGCGATCGATGCCGCTACGGGTGCTCGCTATGCCAGCGAGGCTCTTGGCCGCAATCCGATTTCGACGGCTTCTCTCTCCGCCATGGCCAAGGGGGGTGCCAAGCCCTACATCATCTGGGATGAAAAGGGCCTGACAAAGTTCCACAACATGGCTCGAGTTGCACGAAGCATGAACGGTCTGAACGGTCGCAACGGCACGATGTACAAGTTCGCGACGCTCGACGAGGTTGCGGCTTTCTACAACACCGATGCCGCCAAGCTCAAGGCCACGATCACCGAATACAACCGCATGATCGCTGCAGGCAAGGATGAACAGTTCATGAAGCCTCTTGAGCGTTCAGGACGAAAGGTTGAACCGCTTTCCGAAACGGGTCCGTTCTATACCGCCCTGATGATTCCTCGCTGGGACTACTGCCCGGGCGGCATCGCGACCGACACGACGGCTCGTGCCCTGAGGCTGGCTGACAGCGAGCCCGTTCCGGGTCTTTTCGTGGTGGGAGAGGCCGCTGGTGGCATTCACGGTGCTGAACGACTTACGGCCTGCTCGATGCCTGACTGCTGCGTTACCGGCATGATTGCCGGCGAAACGGCCGCCAAACTGCAAAAGCGAACCATTTAAGGGAGACAGCAATCATGAACATCTTCAAATCCGCCGCTATCGTGCTGGCGTTGGCTGCCTCTCTCGCCGTCAATGCTCAGCCTACGACCATCAAGCACAAGGGGCTCGAGTGCACGACCTGCCATGTCGACGGCAAGCTTACGCCGCCCGACGCCAAGACTTGCCTTGCGTGCCACCGCGAAGAGTCCATTGTCAAGGCTGGCGAGCGCTTCAACTTCGAGTCCTATTTCAAGGACCCGCGCGACGGATCGGAAATCCGCAAGGAAGTCGCCATCAACCCGCATGACAACTTCCACTACGGCCGTACCGATCAGTGCGTCAACTGCCATCGCGAACATCGTCCGAGCACCGTCACCTGCGAAAAGTGCCACGACATCGAACCTTGGAAGATGAAGGCGCCGCGTTAAGCGTGTTGAGCACCTATAGTGCGACATGAAAACCGCCCGCGTTGTGAACAGCGCGGGCGGTTGTTGTTTTATCGACGGCCAGTGTGTCGGGGAGGGCATCTTGTCTTTTCCCCTGACCTGTCGGGTCAGGTCAATGCCGCCGATTTTGAGGTCGGGGCGATTAATGGGCGCCAACTGTCCATCAGCTTGAGATTGTGATTGAGCGCCTTGCCTCTGGGCTTCTGGAACGCCAGCTTCTTGGAAAAGACCTCGATGGGCGGCTTGCGCTGCAGGCAGTACGGATGCTGCCATAGGGCATGTCCGCATTGATAGGGTTCGCGCTCCGAACTAGACTTCCTCTGTCTCTTATAAACATCCCGAACAGGGGAGAAACCCTCGTGTCCCGACATTTTTTCAAGCTTACAACCACAGCTCTTGTCGTCGGTCTTGTCAGTGCCTGCGCTCAGGCGGGCGTTGATCCCGCAACGCTTCCCGTCAAAAACCTCAAGGCCGACGTGATCGTCGTCGGTGCGGGTGGTACGGGTCTGGCCGCTGCTGCGGCCGCGCGCCTTGCCGGCGCCGAGGTGCTTGTCATTGAAAAGCTCCCGATGGTGGGCGGCAGCTCTGCTTTTGCGGGTGGGGCCATTGCTGCTGGAGATTCCAATGCTCAGAAGCGAGTTGGAAGCCAGGGGACCTCGACCGAGGAGTTTGTCAAGATCTGGCTCAATGACCAGAAGCGCTCCTCCGCGGGCGGCGATCCCTCCTATCCTGATGAGCGTCTTGTGCGCGCCATGGCCAGAGAGTTTACGGTGACTGCCAACTGGCTCGAAGACAAGATCGGCCACAAGTATGCGACCCCGCGTCCATTTGGCTACGGTGGGCCCGACTTTGCGCATGCGCCTGCTGAATCCCCCGTACCCGCATCCGGCCGCGGTTCCTCTTCTGCCGGCGGCAGGTTCGTGATCCAGAACCTGATGAAGTTCCTTGATGCCCATCAGGTGCCCGTCATGAAGGGGACGCCTGCGGACGACCTCATTCTCAATGAAAAGGGCGACGTAGTCGGCGTCAAGGCGCACAACGGCAAGCTTCGCTATGAAATTTCGGGCAAGGCGGTCGTGCTCGCCACGGGCGGCTTCCCGAACAACAGGGCGATGCTTGAGAAGCTGGTGCCCGACTATGCTCCCTATGCCGACCTGTCCGTTGCGAGCATTGGCGACACGGGTGACGGCATCAGCATGGCCGTCAGGGCAGGTGCGGCTCCCTACACGGATGCCTGGGTGATCGGCCTGTACCTCAACAGCGAAAAGAAGGAACTCAACGGGGTCATCACGTCGAAGGACAAGTACAAGGACCGCGTCTTTGTCAATGAGAAGGGCCTTCGCTTCACGAACGAAAACCTGCCGTATCTTACCGACGCCGTCGTGAAGGAAAAGGCCGTCTGGGGCATCGCTGATTCGTCTGATCCCGAAAAGGTGAAGGCCGCTCTCAAGTACAACGACCCGAAGTACGCTGTCAGGGGCGACACCTGGGAAGCGCTCGCTGCCGCAATGGGCGTGCCGCCTGATGCACTCGCCAGGACGATGAAGGATTACAACGCCGCTTGCACGACGGGGGACGACAAGGCGTTCGGCAAGGCCAAGGAGTTCCTGAAGCCGTTCGCAAAGCCTCCCTTCTTTGCGGTTCGCGTGGTGCCCAAGACGGGCGGAACCATTGGCGGCGTGAAGGTCAACGACAAGTTCCAGGTCGTGCGTGAGGACGGTTCGGTCATCAAGGGCCTCTATGCGGGCGGCGAAGTCATCAATCGTCCGTACTACAACCGCGTCTACACCTCGGGCACGGGGCTCGGCATTGCCTATACTTCGGGTCGCATCGCAGGTACGAACGCGGCGGCTGAACGCTGATCGCCTCCTGCCCTGAAAGACACACCTGAGCGCGCAGGATGCTCAACAAGAGCGCCTGCGCGCTTTCTGTATTCTCTCATCGAGTCGACTGAAGCCTGATCTTGCCGCCTCTCGAATCTCTTCGGATGATGCAGTAGTGTTCAAGCAGTGCCTGAAGAGGCTTGCCGAGAGGGACAAAGGGGCGAAGGAGAAAGAGAAGAGCACCCGCGAAAAAGGAACGCTCTTCTCTCAAAGCGGAACAAGACTGGATCGGAACGAGACAATCGTCTGTCGCCGGCCCCTGAGAAGAGTGTATGCATCAAACACACACTCTTCGCTGGAAAGAATTACTCGCTCTTGTCCCTGATGAAGGCGCCGGGATTCCCGCCGCAGGAGAGGAAGAGTACGTCGACGGCTCGCGTGCAGGCCACGTAGTAGAGTGCCTCTTCGGCGCGCAGAAGCAGGCGTCTGGTGGCGGCATCGCGGTCCTGGAGATCGCGCGGGGCATGGGGGAACTCGCCTTCGTTCATGCCTGCGACGAACACCACCTTGTACTCAAGCCCCTTGATGCGATGCATCGTGGAGAGACGGATGCCGGGCAGTTCGGGGTCATCGGGAATGTCGCGGCTGATGCGGCGAACTTCAAGGCCATGGCCCCGAAGAATCTCTTCATAGCGGGCGAGCATTTCGTTCGTACGCACGGTGATGCAGATGTCGCTTGAATGGTAGGCGCGGTCACCGCTCGTGAGGGTATTGATTTCTCCGCAAATCCAGCGGCATTCCTCATCGACGCCGGAGCAGATCTTGACGATGGGCTTGCGGCCGTGTCGCAGCGAGGCGTAGCCGGTCTTCTCGTCTTCAGCGCCTTCCATGTCGTCGACCGTCTTGTTGCGGTAGACCTGTTCGGCCTGAACGCGGATTTCATCGGTCGTGCGGTAGTTCACGCGAAGCTTGTTGGAGCGACCGCGGATTTCGATGCCGCAGCTGCTGAAGGCGACAGGCTTGGCATAGATTCGCTGGTGCGCATCGCCGACAAGGAACAGGTCGCCTTCCTTGAAGGGCTCGTCCTTGGAGATGTCCCTCGTGAGCGCGCGAAGGAGGCGGAGCGTGTCGGGCTTGAAGTCCTGGATTTCGTCACAGACGACGGCTCGGAAGAGGCCCTCAGGGTAGGACTTCTGAAGGATGTTGATCGCTTCGCAGGCTGCGTCTTCGGGCGTCACGGCGTTGGCGAGGCTGAGACGAATGCGGAGCTCTTCGAAGACGGGCCAGATTTCCTTGCGCTGAGCACGGGTGAGGGCATTGCCTCGGCCAGCGCGGGAGGCGAAGAGGTAGTCGCGTGCCGTGTGGCAGTGCTGCGGCAGGACCACCTGCTCCCATTCGTCCTGATAGAAAGCGATGGGGAAGCCGAGATGCATGGGGATCTTGGCGATGGCCGACTGCCAGGCGGCGTTGTAGATGCCGTCCGAGCCGCCGGGATAGACGATGCGATGGCCCTGTCCGTTCTGGGAAAGGAAGGTCGCGAGCCAGGCGTCGAGATTGAGGACCGTAATGCGCTTCATGTCCTCCCGGGAGCAGATCATGCGAAGCTGGGCCTCGACGTCCACGGCGAGGTTCTTCGTAAAGGTCGTGAAGAGCAGACGATCCGTCGAGAGCCAGTCGGGAAGCTCGACGAGATGCTTGGCACGATGAAGCGCGACGACGGTCTTTCCGGTGCCCGCGCCGCCCGTGATGCGCGCAGCGCCGTGCCAGCGTCGGTCGACGAGCTTGCGCTGGGACGGATGCAGGAAGACGCGCCACTGCGCGAGCGGCTGGTCCATGATGTTGCGCAGCTCCTCGTCGGTCTCGACGATGCGGAAGTGCCCCGCGTCCAGAAGACAGTCGCCGGTTTCGACGACCGCCTGCTTGTCGGCGATGTCCTCTTTGTAGGCCTCGACGATTTTGGCCCACGGTTCGCCCTGAACGTACCAGGTGAGCATTTCGTAGACGCGGTCGGGCAACTGGGCCTGCATGCGGACAAGGTCGTCCTCGGACTTGACCGAGCGGATGTTGGCGAGGCGGTCCTTCGGAAGGCCGATGTCGAGGAGGTCGTCATTGCTGAGGGCCTCGAAGACGGGAGCCTGGTCGAGCGGACCCGCGGAGACCGTCATGGTGTCGGCGATCTCATAGACCTGAACGGAGCGGGTGCGCTCGTTGGTTTCACAGAGATGGGTGTCAGCCCATTCCTGAGCCATGGGATCGGGACCCGCCCAGAGGGCAAGAAAGAGGTCACCGATGCGCTTCATGATGATGGAGATGCCGCCGTCAAGACGAACCTGCTCGTACACGGAGGCGCCCGTCAGGGTCTTCATGCTGACGGCGCTGCCCATGCGAAAGCGGGTGATTTCGGTGTAAAAGGTCTGACGGGCCTTGTCGGAGAGAAGGGCCACTTCGCTGAAGACTTCGCGACCGACGGCCAGACGCCGCATTTTCTGTTGTGCCATTGTTCAAATCCTTTGTTGTTAGTTGTTGTTGCTGTTGCTGCTGCCTGTGGCCTTGACGGCCTGAGAGAGACGCTCCGGATCGACGCCGAACGGGAAGACCCTGATGCCGTTGACATTGGTCTCGGCTTCACCTTCGAGCCATGCGACGGCAACCTTTTGCTCGGGCCAGTAAAGTTCGAAGACAAGTTCACCCACCTCGTGCGTGACGGGATCCTCATATTCGCACCCGATTTCGGGCACGGGGAGGTCAAGGATCTTAAGTTTGTCAACAAGTTCCACAAGAGTCTCATCAGGGAGATCATCTGGGTCGATGTCGTCCCAGGCGTTGCTGGAAGGCTCGGAGCCGACCGTCGAGTGGGCGATTGGCGGCATTCCGGTGAACAGGGCGAACATGCGCTGGGGCGCATGGTTGTCCTTGATGTACTCGATCGCGGCTGACCAGGGTTGCTGGGCCAGCAGGTCTTCAGACGCATTCGTGGGATCAGCAACGGGCAGGAGCGCAATGGGTTGGGGAAGCTGCATGATGTTTGCAATGGCCCAGAACTGCATCAGGGACTGCGCCTGGGGGCTGTTCGTGGGCATTTCCTTGTGCTCGGTGTAGAACTCAGGGTTCGCGCCGAGAATGTAGGAAAAGTTGCGCACAAGGCTCCAGGCGCCAGGAAGCACCGACGAATCCTTTTTGACATCCATTTGGGCGCCGCCCTGCTTGAGAATGCTCGTGACGGGGGCGGCGGAATCAAGCTTCTCGACCGTGCCTGTTCCAAAGTAGCCGCGCGAGAGAAGGTCAAGGGCGCAGGCGTCCTTGGTGGCCTGATCCGGATCGTTGAGCCAGAGAAGCAGCCTGTCGAAGTTGTTTCTGTCCGTAGACCAACGGGCCCTCAGGTCAGCTTCGCTCGGAAGGGGGAGTTTCTGTCTAAGAATCTCGTAGCCTGGAGCGGAGTTTCTGCTGAGCAGGTTCGGCACATCGGGTCTGTTTTCATCCTCCAGCGAGCAGGGCAGGTCGTACCAGCCGAGTGTCCAGACGCGGTAGCCGGCGTTGATGAGGCTCTGTCGTTTCACGAGGTCTTCCTGCACGGTCGGGGCGTGGAACTGCCAGCCGTCGAGGAACACCGCCATGGTGAGGGCGGGTGTGCGCTCGGAGGCGTGTGCAGGGCGGAAGACGAAGTCAGGCCGGCTCGGGTGGAAGACGTTCTTGAAGTCCTCCTGCATGACCATCTGCCACTGGCGGCCGGACTGCATTTCGATGAGAAAGTCCTTGCGGCCTGCAACCGTGCGCTCGACGGCCGTCTTCACGAACGGCTGGCTGTTGCGCAGTGAGTTGATGAAGTTGCGCTCCAGCTCGCTCTCACCCGGCCAGAGATCGTCATCATCGGCGGACGAAGTGCGAGCAACGGAGTCCTGCTGTGCAAGGATGAGGCCGAGCACGCGGATGGCGGCGGACTTCGAGATGAAGGGGCGGGTACTGCTGTCGCGGTGCTGGTAGACGCACTGATAGCATCCGTCCTCGCTGCCGCAGCCGCATTCGGTGATGGCCTTGTAGGCGGTCTGTAGGAGCGTAAAGAGGTTGTCCTTGTCGGAGAGAAGCTCCTTGAGGTAGCCCGTGCCGCCCGGCACCGTGTCGTGAATGAGAATGTAGCGGCGTGCGATGTGGTCGAACTTGTGCTCGACCATCGGGACGATTCTCAGATGGTCGACGGAGCCGTGAAAGTAGCGGCGAAGCCCCAGGTGCAGGGCGGCTGCCAACGAGTGCATCGTGGTCTCGGGAGACTCGTCGTTCGTGAGCGGTACCTTGATGCGGACGGCTTCGCTCGTGAATTCACGATAGAGGATGAGTCCGTTGATCCAGATGTCGTCTGCATCGGGACTGTCGACGAAGGGGCAGGAGGCCTCGTGCTGCTCGGGGCGGACATTGCGCTTCGTGTTCTCGTCGTTGCGCAGGCGGCCGCAGCCGCGGCAGACGGAGAAGCCGTTGCCGTTGATCTTCGTCTGGGCGATCCTGAATTCGGACTCGACTTCCTCGGGCATGCCGAAGTTGAAGTCACGAAGCGTCACGGCCGAGATGTACTCGAAGCGGAAACCGCCGGGAATGCTCTTGTTGGCGAACACATGGCGTTCGGCCGTCGAGCTGATGCTGCTGAGGCTGATTTTCTGCTGTTGCAACGGACGGCGCTCCTCGATGTTGTCGACGATGCGGTCCTTCCTCAGGTCGGCCCAGGCGTAGACGGTCTTCACCTTGAGCGCATTGCGCTCCTGGCCGTTGCTTCGCCACTGCGGGTCGCCGCATTCGGGACAGGCACTGCTGACGGTCGTGTCGTTTTCCAGAATCGCATGCTGGCAGCTCGGGCAGAAGCGCCACTTTTCGGTCTTCTCATTCTCAAGCTGCACCTGGTCGATGTGCATGACGTATTCGTCGACGAAGAACGTGTTGTTCGGGGCGATTTCAAGAAGTCCCGACGAAGCGGCGCGCTGGAATTTCAGGCGCTTGTAGACGTTTCGCTTCGAATCGTCCTTTTTCACGGGATCCTGCCGGTCTGTCGAACGTGTCCTGATGCGCGTGATGATGCCGTCGAGCTTGATGCCCTCCTCGGGGAAGGCGTAGTTCGGCAGAAGGCCTTCGTCGGTAAGGACCTGAAGCGTCTCCTTGTTGACGTACTCGCGGTTGATGAGGTCCTTCCAGGCCTCCTCGAGGGCCTGCTTCTCTTCGATTTCGGACTCGGTCGCCTCATCTCTGGCGCCCTTTTTCTTTAGATCCTGAACGTCCCTGGCAAGCTGCTTGGCGGAGCGCTGGGCCTTTTCAAGCTCGGATGTCAGCGTGGAGAGCTTGCCCATGATTCGGTCCTCGATCGAGGGAACGAGGGAGCCGCCGACGAGGGAGGCGCGCAGGCGTTCTTTTTCGGCTGTGCAGAAGATGGACTCGCCGGTCTCTGGGCGGACGAAGGCCTTGCAGAACTCGTTGAGAATGTGGTCCGTATGGTTTCGCACGTAATCGAAGAAGCCGCGCGGAAAGCGGTCCGGCGTGTACTGGTCCTGATTGCAGTTGGTCAGGACCGAGCTGATCTTCTGGGGAATGGACGCGTTGACGATGCTGGACATCCAGTCGGTGAGTGCGTGCGCAAGCAGCTGGCGGTCAATCACGGCCATGGCGTGCAGGAAGACACCGGGAGCGGGCACTGAACCCGCAAGCATCTTGTCGGGATCGGTCCAGAAGTACTGGGCATGCGGATTGTTGCCGCAGATCGTCATGGCGAGCGCATTGCCGTCGCGTCGACCAGCACGGCCGATGCGTTGCAGGTAGTTGGCCTGCTGCGGCGGCATGGACGCCTGAAGGACAGTGGAGAGGTCGCCAATGTCGATGCCCATCTCGAGCGTTGGCGTGGCCGAGAGGAGATTGACGTCCCACGGCTCGTGTCCCTTGCTGAAGCTGTGCTCGATCAGACCGCGCTCGGTGCTCTCGACGTTGCCCGTATGCTCCCGCGCCGTCGTGCGTGCGGGAGTGCCGAGATAGAGCCCCGAGGACTCCTCGACGTCCTTGATGAAGTGTTCGCGACCGCCGCAGCTCTTGGAGAGGCACGGCATCTGGCGCCAGAGACGGGCATCTTCGGGCGAAATGAGCGTCCATCGGCCGCAGTGAGCGCAGACGGCCTTCTCGAGCTTGCGCGCGATGGTCCAGGCGGACGGATTGAGCAGGTAGACGGGGGTTGCATCGGTCGTCGTCATGTACACGACGTTCATGAGCCCTGTCTTCGTCAGCACGTCGAAAAGACGTGCATAGGCTTCGTCGACGGCGGCAAGCACATCATCCTTGTTGTAGGCGGCTGACGCGGCGAACCATGTCTCGTACCAGTTTTCATGCCTCCCGGAAGTCAGAACGGCGTCGAAGAACCCTGACGACTTGCGGTTCAGGCTCGAGGGCATGCGCATGACCAAAGGAGCCGGCGGACGGAAGTTCTTGCCGTAGGTGGGAAGCACGCGGCTCCTGTTGAAGTACAGATAGTCGTTGCCCGTCTTCACGAAGCTCATGAAGTCTTCAAGACCGGGAATGCCCGTGAGGTCGAAGGCGCCGCGGCTCTTCTGGTGCATCAGAAAGCCCGTGATGAAGCTCTCTGTCTCTTCCCGAGTGATGCCGCGGCAGCCGCCGACCTGCTGGTCCAGAATGGGCTGCAGGCTGGCAGCGGCTTTCTGCACGAGGTCGGAGCGGGGTTCGAGTGCCGCAATGCCGCCAAGCTCAAGCGTACGGCCTGCATGGGCTCGAAGTGTCAGTTCAATGAAGGCCTCCCAGCGCAGTCGCGCCGCGACGTCGTGAGAGAAGTCATTCCATTCGTCACGCGGCGTTTTCCCGTTCTTGCCCGTCTTGCCCGAGAACAGGTCTTCGAAGAAGGCGTGGGGATCGTCGCATAGGACGGGAGCCGTCTGCTGATGGGGGGTGCTCCGGTCTGAAGCGGACCGGTTTTCAGGCATGCCGCTCGATGCCGCACGGAACTTCAGCCAGGGGCGGCGCCACATCATGTCGGATGGGGTGAAGGTCGTGACGAAGCGGGCGAGAGCAATGTCGTCCGCGTGATTGCCCGTGAGTTCGGACCTTCTGCCGATTCGTTCCTTCCAGTAGTCGGAGAGGTCGGAAAGAATGTTGAAGAGGGACATCGGATCCTTGGCGGGATCCGAAGAGCGTCGGCTCGTGGCGCGATTGTTGTCGCGAATGAGGCCGGCGACCGCCTGACGGATGGTGTATGTGTAGCCTCGAGCCTGCATGAAGCCCGCCCTGTGCGCAGCGTCCTGGACGCTGTCGGAGAAGGCGATGAGCTTGGGGTCAAGGTTGGCGGAACTTGAATTGAGGTGGCCGACCATGGCGGATGCGAGCGTGACCGCCCGGGCACCGAAGAGACGCATCGAGTTGACGGATCCGCAGCAGGGGCAGTTGTCGGAGCGTTTGGCGCCGGCGCCAGCCTCGTTGGTGTAGTCCTTCACGGTGTCCGGAATCCAGACGACAAGATGGCCGTGGTCTGCACCGCAGATCGGGCACGCCTTGTGATAGGCGGCTTCACGGCTCGTGCTCGGATCGAGCCAGAAAATACTTTTGTCGTTCTGACAGAAGGTGAAGAGGTGCCTGGGGTGTTTTTTGATCGCGTCTTCGTAGTCGTCTTCTTCGATCGGATAGATGAGCCTGACGGTGTCACTCTTGTCAAACCACGCACGGTAGAACTTGTGGTGGCTGGAGCTCACCTTCCTGTCGACTTCTGTCACGGCGCCCCACGCCGTTGCATTGCAGTCGCGGCAGGTAAGGATCGGAAGCGTGAGCTCGTCCTCGTCCTTCTTGTCTGCATTGGGCAGCAGGCGGGGATGACGGCTGACGGTCGCCACCATGTTGGAGAGCTCGCGGATCCAGAGCTGCATGCGGACGTTGAGGAAGGGCAGCAGCCTGTCGTTCTTGCCGACAAGACGGGCCAGGGAGACAAGGGCGACCAGACTTCTGATGACGAGCACGACGTCGTCAACCGAGACCTTCGCAAGCGACGCAATGACCTTGTGCCATTCGAGCGCAAGGTCGCGGACGTGAATGATGGTTTCCTCACGGCTCATCAGGCGCTGGAAGGCGTCAAGATGCGGTAGAAGTTCGGGCAGTTGGCGGGCCGTGTCCTCAAGATAGCTGGGGGAGACGGGAGACAGGAAGCGCTCCTGCGGGAACCAGCAGAGGAGTGCGGTCGAGACGTAGTCCTCGACGGAGGCGTCCTGCGGCAGCGCGCGCAGCGCGGAGACAGCGGCCGCGTCGGGCCATCGGCCCACGGTCCGGCGTTCGCCGAAGCTGTCGAAGTATTCCTGCGCGGACAGGCGGTCCTCCTGAATGATCGAGGCAGGATCCGAAAAGTCCGCGTTGAAGATCTCGGACGCGTATTTCTGAAGGTCGGCAATGCCGTTGTCACCGCCGAGCGTGGCGGAAGTGCCGACACAGGCGAGGCTCTTCCCGAGATTGAGGAAGCTCCTCAGACGCCTGACGAGACAGGCGAGGTCCGTGCCCTGAGCACCGTCGAACGTATGCAGCTCGTCGACCACGAGATAGCGCAGCGTGTCCGCGGTCGTGGCCTGCCAGAGGCTCCTGTCCTCGTCGCGCAGGAGCAGGTAGTCGAGCATCTTGTAGTTCGTGAGCAGGATGTCGGGCGGATTCTGCCTCAGAACCTTGCGGTCCGTGATGCAGACGTAGTTGCCGCCGTCGTCGCTCATGCGGCGTGACTCAACGCCGGGCGCGCCCGTGTAGAGACCGACCGTGGGGAGCATGCCCTTGAGGCCTGAAGCCTTGGCGTTCCTGTTGATCTCAAAGCAGAGCTTCGTCAGACGCTTCGCTTGGTCGGAGGCGAGGGCGTTCATCGGATAGATGATGATTGCCTTGATGCCCTTTCTCTTCTTCTCATCATGCTCTTCATTGCAGTGAAGGATGTAGTCGAGAATCGGGTAAAGGAAGCACTCCGTCTTGCCGGAGCCCGTGCCCGTTGCCACGATCGTGGACTTGGGTTCGGGTGCCTTCAGACGCTCGAATGCAGCCATCTGGTGCTTGTACGGCGTGAAGTCATTGCCGATCTGATACACATCGCCTGCCAGAAGCGGAAGTACTTCCTTCGTTTCAACCTCGGACTTTCGGAAGGGGCGGCGGATTTCCAGCCAGGGCCCCTTCACAAGGTTTTCGCGATCGTCGACGAACGCATCGACGATCGTCTTGTCCTCCTTTCTATCCGTCATAAAGCCGGGCGTGGAGATCGGGAACTCTCTGTTGATGAAGGAGAGCAAGCCTTCCTCAATGTCTCGTTCCACGATGCTCGGAATCATGGCGTAGCTTTTCTGTCCTTCCCGTTCAGCCATTATTTTTCTCCGTTATCGGCGATGGATTCGTCCTTCTCCCAGCCGAAGCGTTCGGAGAAGACGCGCCAAGCCGTCTCATAATCTTTCTCGCGGTCCATTTTGAAGAACGGCGCAACGTAGGTCACGGTTCTCTCTTGCGGCTCATCGCTCATCGTCGTGTCCGGGAAGGTCTTCGAGACCGTGCCGGACTTCATGTCCTTCACATTATCGAAGCCAAGGCCGCGCTCATCACACTTCTGGCCGTTGATGGCATACGTGATGCCTTCGGCTACATCCTTCGAACGCGCCTTGTTGGGAAGGCCGACGCCGGGCAGGCCAACATTTGTCGTGAAGACAATGCGGCCGTTCTGGTCGTACCAAGTGTTCTCCTCATAGCTGCGCATAACGCGGAAGCGCATGCGGTATAGCGTCAGAAGCTCCTTGAACGTGAGTTTCATCGCATGAGCAGTCAGAACGTCAATCTCCAGCAAGGCCTGCCTGCGGCTCAGGTCCGAACGAAGGGCGTTGTTGCGCTGCCAGGTCGGGGTAAGTTTTTTGAACCAGTCGCCATCGATCCCGGTGATGTTCTGAGTCCAATGATCGTCTTGCCATTTTGGCTCGAAGCACTCATCCCACAGTTCGGCATATGAGGTAGTCAAGCAGTTCAAGCCGAGGACTCGGACAAATGCACATGCCACAGTCTCCATATATTCGATGAGCGGCAAACTTGTTATCAAAGTGGGTAGTAGATTGGACTTTCCAAACTGACGAACAAGAGCGTCGAAAGGTAGCGAAGCGAAACTTGTAGCGATGGTTAATGCCGTAGATCTGTCTTTGGTTGCAATTCCATTTATGCCGTGAATCCAGGAGACGCCATGGGGGTAAATGGCTGAAGTCAAACTTCTCTCACTGTCCGGCCCAATCATTCCTCGATACGCAATTCGCCAGTGTTGATCAAAGGGCCTTGGAAACTCAAGAGTCTGTTCTTCATTGTTGTCATTAGTTTTTATGGAAATGGTGACAGGATCCCATTTGCAGCCAACTTGCCTATTGTTGTAGTCTTCGTCAGAAATGTCGCCTCGTTCGTATTTCGATCGTGGAATGAAATTATCAGGGATTGCTTCAAGATCAATAGGTGCCCACGCCTTGTTGGTTGAACATTTTACAAAAGGCGTTTTAAACAAGGGAGACCCTACTGACAAATGCGGTCCATTCAAAATCAGTTTCGAATATTCATTCGGGGCCTGGGTGCGATGGTTGGAAAATTCTTTGATGGTGCCATCAAGGCGTGCACCAGTCTCATGCCACATGGAAGAAATTGTTAACTCATCACTGATGCTGTTCAAACGAAGAGAACAGGCTCCAAACTTCTCGAGGATGGACAGCATGGATTGACAATGAATGTTCGGAAGAATAGGCGCTTCTGGGTCGCTGTCGAATATTTGAGCGAAAGTGGCGATGGCGGCATCATCCAAACGAATGATTCTGTCTTTGTGACCAATGGTGTTCCAATTGCCTTCACTGTCGGTGATGCCCTCGGCAAAACCAGTACCGTCATGAACCAGACATTCCTCAATCGTTTTGGGATGGAATAGGTTCATGATTGCTATTGCTTGAGCTTTAGAGGTCTGATGTCCATAAATAGTCAAGCCGAATACAGTATGATTGTCGATCGGGAATAGCTTAAGTTCGTTTCGAAAGGCAAAGATGCTACGCAACCGACGGTATGCATTTGCTCGCAAGGGAACGGCCTTGGTCTCCGTGAAAACCGTCAACGGATGCACAAAACCTTGCACGCCGCTAGGACATGCATTTTTCCATGACAACGGCAGGAACCACTTGAACAAATCAACAGCGCTCTTGTCAGTTTCGGGATAGTTGTTCAAGGATTTGAGGAAGTTCCCGGTGCCGGCCGCCTCTTCGTATTCTTGACGCCAAGCGATTGCCAAATCTGCGTGATTCTCAATGAAAGGTTTGTCATTGCCTTCCTTTTTCATCAGCATGTCACGAATGGACGATGCGCTCATCTTGTCAAAGAGAACCCACGGCAGAAAATCGCCCACCACGGCGCCCGAATTCCAAGAGTTGACGCGCCACGGCGGGTTGCCCAGCGTGATGTCAAAGCCAAGCTCGCTTCCGTCCGGCGTCTTGTACAGAATGTCCGCAAAGCGCAGCGGCCAGTGGAAGAAGCGCAGGCGGTCCGACACTTGACGGGAGATGCGGATACGGGGGTTGGCATCGAGTTCAGATTCAACAAGGTTGCCCTTGGCATCCTCTGCAAGATGAGAGCCGTCCAGATCAGGGTAATCTGACGCGTCGGCGCGCTTTCCACACCGATGAATTCACTCGACAGAATGAGCATCATGTCGGCGATGTACTCGGCGCGGGTCGGGAAGCTGTCCGCTTCTTCAATGGGCCAGAACCAAAGCGAGCACCAGTAGTTCATGGCCGTGCGCAGACGTGAGAAACTGCCGGTTTCATAAGAGCCGTCACCCATGCGGATTTTCGCGGCGAGCTCATTCTTTTCCTGATAGGAGAGAACCGTGCGCTCGGACGCAGCGTGCCCGTAAATGGCATACGGGTCGGTCGTGCTCAGGCGGATCTTGGCCAGGTCTTCGGCCCATCTGCCCCAATGCTCATCAACCATGGCACTGAGCCCCTGCAGGATCTCGAGTTCATTTCCCGACAAGGCTGTGTTGAACGCCTTGACCTTTTTATTCAGCGTATCGATCTGAGTTTTGTAGACCTTCTTAAAGTCTGCGTCTTTGTAAGTTGCCATTTCGAAGTCCGGCAGCAGGAACTGCCAGATTTCATCCTCGCCTCTTGTGCCGGAGAGTTCGTGGGCCGCACTGATGCGGATCTTTTTGCCGCCCTTTTCGTAATCGACCTTGCAGACGCGCTTGCCGCAGCCGATGATCGAATTGCCGCTGTGAAGCTGCAGGCCGAACCACGGCACGAACTTGTCGGACGAGAGCGCATTGAGCCACAGCGAGACTTGGGCAAGCTCGACGGCCACGGGGTTCAAGTCGACGCCGTAGACGTTGTTGTCGGCGAGGTACATCTTGACCTTCTGGAGCTCCCGGTTGTAGTCCTCCTGAGAGAGGCGCTCATCCCGGGCCTTCTGTGCGTGCTCCATGTACTTGACGGCGAGTTGGTTGACGGCTTCGTTCAAGAAGGTTGCTGAACCCAGTGCCGGTTCGGCAACGCGGAGCTTGAGAATGCGCTCGGCTTTTTCCTTTTCGGTCGGAAGCTTGTCGATGACCGTCTCCCAGTATTCCTTGAGAACATACTTCACAAGGCACTGCGTGAGAATTTCAGGCGTGTAGTAGGACGCCGACTTCTCGCGTTCACGGCCGGTCAGGCGGTAGATGAAGGTTTCCTTCGGATAGACCTTGAGCTTCTTTTCGCCGAATTCGTTGCTTTCAAAGACCTTCTGTTCATCCTTGTAGTGGCCCGAGTCGATCTCCTCCTTCGTCACGAAGTAGCCGGCCTCGAACTCGTCGGACTTCGACGGATCGGCGGAGACTTCGTACAGGTCTTCCTGAGCGAAGAACCCGCGATAGGAAAGCAGTGCTTCGTAAACGGCGCCGAGCTGATGGATGCCGAGGTGAGCGTAGGAAATGCGACCGCAGTTCTGACGGCGTCCCTTGCCGACGGAGGAGAGGCTCATGAGGCGGATGACCTGCTGGAGCGTCTCGTTGGTGAAGACGACCTTGTTGAGGTTGGGCGTACGCTCCATGTCAAAGAGCGAGCCCTTGAGCGGACGGATTTCAAAGGTGGCGTCAGTCGTGGCTGCACCGAATTCGAGTGCCTGATGCGTGTCGTCTTCACTGCAGAAGGGAGTTCCTTGCGAATAGAAGGAGACCAGCATGGAGATGGAGTCGTGGAAGTAACGGCCCTTGCGGTCCTCTTCGGTTAGCAGGGGCTTCTGTTCCAGGTCGCGAAGGCTTTCAAACGAGTAGCCGGATTGGAAGGCATCGTTTTCGGTTGGTGCGTAGGCAAGGTCGGGACGCGCCTCGACGAAGAGCAGGAAGAGAATGCGGTACATGTAGCGCAGGCATTCCACCGTCAGATCGTTAGCGAACGTTTCGTCGCGCCTGACGGTCTTCTTGTCGCGGCGGGCCTTCTCAATGATCTGCGTGGCCGCTTCGTTGCCCAGCAGTTCGATGGCTCGGCGAAGCGAGAGCTTGAGCGATTCGGAAACGCCGTAAGCCTGCTTGTGCGCATCTTCATCAATGCGGTCGAGAAGTACGGTGCCGTTGCGGTTTTCCATGCTGCTCTTGGCGAGAAGCGCGGCGGCAAGCGAAAGAACGCGGTCTTCACGACGAGAGAAGAGCTCCTTCCAGTCAAAGCGCAGGAGGCTGTGACGGTGGAACTTCGTGCGGTCAATGAGAAGCCAGGAGCGCGGGGAGGCAAGGATCACCCAGCGCGGCGGATTGTCGCAACCGAAGACGTGCTTTTCGAGAATCTTGTTCCAGTTGTCTTCAAACTCTGCCGTCACCTTGCTGTTGAATCCAGGCAGGTCTTCGAACTGGGATCGGGAGACATGCATCTCAAGCGGGTCAAGTTCGTCGTCAAAGTCGACGGACCTGCCGTCAGGCAGGGCCTCAAAAACCCAAAGGTACGGCTCGGCGGCCTTGCCTTCACGGTGTAGCGCGCAAAGCAGGGGAAGCGGCATGTGGTCGTCACCGTTGACGAACGCAGCCTCCGGTGTTTTCTTGATGTCGAGCTCCAGACATCGGCCGATGGCCGCGGCAGCAGAACGCCACCCCTGCAGACGCTGCTCTTCATCCGACGTTTCGGCAAAGGCATCGTTGAGCTCGTCAAGGAGAGCGCGGGCATTCATGCGGAGAGCGCGATTGGGGGCATGCTGCCAGTCCTTTTCGCCGGCGTCTTCTGCCTTGGCCTTGTTTTCAGACTCAAGCTTCGCCCAGGCATCAAACTGGTCCTTGAGCGAATCGGCCAGACCTTCGGAAAGGAAGTAGGCGCTGTAATACTCATTTTCGTTGTTGATTCCGGTCCATTCCATGACTTGGATCCTTTCCGTGGTTAGAGAAGCTGGTACTGGGAGGCGTCCGCACCTTCAGCGGCATTTTGCTGCACGACCTTTCCCACAAACAGTGCGACAACCTGAACATAGGGCTTGTCGTCCAGCGTGTAGGTGTCCTTTGTGTAGGTTTCGGCTTCCTTGAAGCGCTTCTCGATATATTCCGTGCGCTCGAGGGTCTTGGCCTGACGTTTGCTCAACGAAGATGTATCCATCGGAGCGTCTTCCATGCCGATGAGCCGCTGCTGCTTTTCACGCAGTCGGTTGAGCTTGGCGAGCTTCTCGCTGAGGAGGTCCTGAATGTTGTTCTGGTATTCGGCCCTGCGCTTGAGGAGATGCTGTTCCGCAAGGGAGACGATGCCGGGCAGTTTTTCCGACAAGAGCTCGACAGGGAGCGAGAGACCGTCGTTGGTCCAGGCATTGGGCATCTTCATGATTGCCATCAGTTCCTTACGGGAATGGACGGTGCTCTCGCCGGATGCGTCGGTCTTGACGGCAATCCAGTCGTGAACGGGCGTGCCGCCGCGCTTGTTCGGGTAGCCGCCCTGAAGCAGCGTCCAGAATTCTCCTTCCGGAAGGAAGGGAACGTGCACGACGGGAGCGGCATGACGACCGAAGGCACCGATGGCCCAGTCCTCCATCCACTGCATGACGGGGTGAAGCTCCCAGAGGAGCTGATGAGCAGGCCAGGACGAGTTTGGGTTGGAGGCCGCGTCACGTATGGCGCGCTGGACGATGTCCTTTCTGGCGGTCAGCTCGAACTTGCGGTGCTCGGGCAGCACTTCCTTCGGGAGATACTGCAGGCGCACTTCAAGATCCTTCGGCGGAGCAAGGCGCACGAATTCATTGGCATCGTCGAATTCGACTTCGGTTGCAATGCCGCCCCTTTCGAGGGGAAGCTTCTTGCGAAGCGTGAGCCCTGTCTTGAGGAACTGATAGTCCGTAAACAAAAGAGAACGGTCGACCTGATGGCTCGTCTGAGGAGCAGCGGGGGCGTTGCCTGCGGTTGTTTCCTGATCTGCGCCCAGGGAGAACGCACGAAGAAGACTCATGAAGTCTTCCTCGCTGGGAGCGGGAGGCGGAGCCTCATTTTGAATCCGGGCGGCGGTCTGCTGTTCCTGCTCTTCCTTGGAACCGGTGAATTCGCCGGGATCGCTGATGTTCGCGACGGCGTTCTTGTCCTTCTGGATGAGCAGGTCCATGATGTGGTTGTCGCCGATGAACTTGCCTGCGGTGGTCTTCACATCGGTCTGCAGATAGCGGATGATCGGCTTTTTCTGCTGACCATAGCGGTCGATTCGACCGTTGCGCTGCTGGAAGGTCATGAGAGACCAGGGAATGTCGAAATGGATGAGCCTATGACAGAGACGATGAAGGTTCAGACCTTCGGACGCCACATCGGTGGCAAGCATGAGGCGAATGGGGCTTTCGAGCTTGTTGAAGCGCTCGACCTTGTCCATCAGATCCTTGTCGCTGTCGTCACCCTTGAGGACGCAGAACTGCGTGTCCTTCAGGCCGAGGTCGGGAGGAAGGTGCTGGGCGAGGAAGGCAAGGGTCTGACGGCTTTCGGTAAAGATCACCAGACGGTCTTCCGGATCTTTTTTGTCCCAAACGAATTCGGAATCCAAGGACTTCTCGTCGTTTTTGAGAAGAGAGACGAGAGCCTGATATTTGGAGAAGGACTGCTTGTCAACGTCGGAAAGCGACTGCTTGAAGTTCGTCAGCGTGTTGATGTCTTCACCGGCCTCAGTCACTCGGGTCTTGGCTGCACGCAGCTTTCCGATGCGGTTGTCGCAGGTTGAGATGCAGGCGGCCGGACTCGAGAAGAGAGCCTTCTCAAGCGTCGTCTGAAAAAGCACTGAGCCTATCTTGCGGTTGGCGTCAATATGCTTGAATTCGATGTTTTCGAGGTTCTGATAGACAGCCTGTTCAGCTAGGGACGCATTGACCTTGATGGTCTTGATGTCGCGTTCGGGGAAGGCGCCCTGAGCCTGATCGCGGATGTCGTTCTTGAAGCGGCGGATGACGAGTTTTGAGTCCTTGAAGTCGTCAAACGTGTAATCGTTCGGATTGGCGATGACCGTCGGATCGAGCATGTCGATCAGACTGGCGAAGCTCTGGGGACGTCCGTCATGCGGAGTTGCCGAAAGCATGATGAGCGCATCCGAGCGGCGGGACAGCAGGCGGGCGAGTGCAGCGCGCTGGCTGCCGGAGCTGCGTTCGGCGACATTGTGGGCCTCGTCGATGAGGATGATGTCCCAGTAGGCCTGTTCGAGATACGTGCGGTAAAGGGCGCTCTGCTTCAGAGTGTCGATCGAGATGATAGCCTTGTCGACATACAGGAAAGGATTGTGACTGGCGGGAATGCGCTGCTGCAGGCGTGCGATGCCATCGCTGTCAAGCCTCGTGAGAGGAATGGAGAAGCGGTTCCAGAACTCCTGCTGAAACTGTTCAAGCATGGCCTTGACGGCGAGGACGAGAATGCGCTTGCCGCGCTGGCGCTCGATGAGCTCGGAAACGAGCACGCCTGCTTCGAGCGTCTTGCCGATGCCGACCGCGTCGGCGATCAGAATGCGGGGACGCGTGGATTCAAGGGCCCAGACGGCAGGCTCAAGCTGATAGGCGAGCACGTCCATGGCGGCGTCCTGAGCAATGTGGATCTTGGCGTCGGTGGCGGGCGTCCTGCGAAGGAGGGCGTCAATGAAGAGACGCGTGCGGACGTAGTTCACGGAGTCGTCCTGCACGAGGCGCGTCTCCTTCGGATCGAGGATCTGGATCTTCTGCTTGAGTTCTGGGCGCTCCTCGTATTCGACGATGAACTTGGAGGTGCGGCCGCTCACGAGATTGGAAACGCCGACGCAGGTCAGCACCGTGAAGATGCGGCCGCCTTCGTGATGAACGGCACCGACATGCTTGACCAACCATTCGGCGTCGCGGACGACGATGCGCATGCCCGCAGCAAAGTTTCTCTTTTCTGCCACTTTGATGAGTTCCTGAAGGTGTTGGAGACCGCTGCTCCAGACGGAACTGCGAGGCTTCAGCAAGGAAAACTGAAGCCGAGCTCGACGTCAAAAGTCAGCTGGCCCGGGAGTTCTGCAATTGCCTGTGTCCCCGGAGGACGGCAATTCCCGATATCTTATCAAGTCAGGCGCAAAAGAGAGAGAAATCGCGAGCTTTCGAGTGAGGCAGTTTTAGGTTTTGAGGTTTCGAATTCGGTTTGTATGGCTTCCATGGAGAATAGTCACCATTTTTTATGAAAACTCGTCACGGAAACCTCTGTCTGAGGCAGGGGCCTTGACCAGCACATCGATGTGTGATGGCGGACTGAACGGAAGGATGCTCGACACTGCCGACGAACTCCGACAATGAGGCAAAAGGATTTGATGCCAATACGCAAGGCGATGGAAGAGGTCTGCCGCGCACACTTTGTACGGACGGTGACGTTCAGGGCGGCTTCGCCCTCTGAACGAGCTGACCGGAATTTCAAAATTGCGACCGCACCCAACGGCGGGAGTCACCTTGCGAAATCGAAGGAACGGTTTGCGGGAGGTTTGCCAACAGAACGAAGTGCTCGTTTCGGAAAGGTCCCCAAACGCCGTCGCAGCGGGCTCCGGAAGGCGTTTTCCGATGCCCTTTTCGGTTGAAAATGCCTTCGGTCGGCAGGGCAGCGGGATGAAAAGAACGGCTCCTGATCGCTCGGGAGCCGCCTAAATGTGCGCCGCTCGTTGTTTTTCGAGGTCGACGTACGTGAAGTCGTTCCTGATGAGTTGCTGCCTGGCGTCGCAACCTGTAAAGGAGCCGTCCGGACTCATGGATCCGGCGAGGGGGCTTTCGGTGCCGACAAGAGGGAAGGTTGCTTTTGCGCTTGCCGTGGTGTCGGCGGAAGGCCTGCGTGACGATGGTGTCTTTCTCTGGCTCAGGGATGTTTTCAGAGGTGGCGCGAGCGGAAAATTTGTTTACAATAGTGCTGATTCATTGCTCTGTCAATGCTATAATAGTAATATCTTATTAATGCGGATCGAGAGGCGAACTATGGCAAACATTCAAGTCCGAGTAGATGATGCGCTTCGTGATGAAGCAGTAGCCGTTTTGAATCGGTTAGGGATGGATATGGCAACAGCTGTACGCCTATTGCTTAACCAAATCGTTGTTGATAATGGCTATCCATTCAAACCAACGTCTGATCCGTTCTACTCATCTTCCAACATTCGACATTTGGAAAAAGTATTAGACGACGTTAAACATAAACGCAATTTGGTCTCGCACCCTCTTGTTGAGATGGACTAATGCTTTTAGTCTGGCACATGAATGGCTGGGAGGATTACGTTTCCTGGCAAAGAGATGACAAAAGGATCGTCAAGCGAATCAATCAATTGATTGAGGATGTTTTGCGTCATCCCACTGAAGGCTTGGGTAAACCTGAGCCTTTGAAGCATGAGTTATCTGGTGCATGGAGTAGACGGATCACAGAAGAGCATCGTTTGGTGTACTACTTTGATCAAGAAACGGTAACGATCATGGCGTGTAAACATCATTATTAGTGCGGCATTCGCGATTTCCCGTGGGCAGTTTCCCGCTTGTGCGCCCACCGGAGTTCGTGAGACGATCTGACGGATCCGAGGAAATAAGTCCCATGAACTGCATTCCGTCCATCGCCGCCGGCCTTCGAGCCGCAACAGGCGCATTCGTCGCCTGCCTGATCTTCTGCGGAGCCGCCGCGTCCGCTCCACTTCGCTTTGCCGCCACTGAAATGCCGCGTCCCGATCCGTGCATGCCGTTCATCACGGAGACGTCCGCCTGGCTGCAGAAGCACTGGCCCGACGGCGTCACCTTCCGCTACTACACGGTCTCCGACATGGAGAAGGCGGTGCAGAACCGCGAGGTCGACATCGTGCTCACCGAGGCGGGCATTGCTGCCATGCTTCGCCGTGACGGGGCTCGTCCCATGCTCACGACGGTGAGCCGCAGGCATCCGAATCCCGAGCGCAGCCAGGGCTCGGTCGTCTTCGTGCGAAGCGACCGCGAGGATCTCAAGACCTGGCAGGACCTGCAGCACAAGAAGCTCGCCGCCACGTCGATTCACGACTTCACGGGCTTTCAGGCCGCCATGGGCGAGCTGCTTCATCGCGGCTACGATCCCGTGAGCTTCTTCGCCGACGTCGACATGTTCGGGAATACGTCGAAGACCGCACAGGCGTCCGTGGTCGACAAGGTGATCGGCGGGCAGGCCGATGCGGGCATCGTGCGCACCTGCTTTCTCGAGGACCTTGCAGGCCTGAGGAAGACGGAGCTGCCCGTGCGCGTGATCGAGCCCTACGACGATCTGAACTTTGCATGTCGCCGCTCGACCGCGCTCTATCCGAACTGGACGATTTCGTCCGTGCCCACGCTCACGGCCGAGGAGCTTCGCCGCGTCATGGAGCTTCTTTTTGCGATGCCGCCCACCTCGAACGGCATGTTCTGGTCCGTGGCGCCTTCCTTCAGCGCGACCGACAACCTGATGAAGGAGCTCAAGATCGGGCCCTACGACTTCTTGCGCCACTGGACGATCGAGCGCCTTTGGACCGAGTACAGGCTTCCGATCTGTCTGTTCCTCTTTGCGCTTGCGGGTCTTCTCGTGCACATGCGCCGTACAGAGATGCTCGTCGCACGCAGGACGAAGGAGCTCACCGAGGCGTTCCGCCGCGAGGACGAGCTCAAGACGCAGGCTCGAGAGAAGGACATGGAGCTCGAGCACTACCAGCGCGCCACCATTGCAGGCCAGATTTCGAACATGTTCGCGCATGAGATCAAGCAGCCGCTTCATTCAGCCGCCTGCTATAGTCACGGGCTTCTGCGCATGCTCGATCAGGGACGCATGAATCCCGAGCAGTTCCGAAAGGCGATCGAACGCATCGAGGAGGAAACGGCGGCCGCAGGCCGGATCGTCGACAAGGTGCGCGACTACGCCAGAGGCAGGAGAGGGCGAGACGAGGTCGTCGACCTCAGGGCCGAGCTTGAGGCGGTCGTCGAACACGAGTCCGCAAGGCGGGGCGTGGCCATGACGCTTGAGGCCGAGGGAGGCGACGCCTTCATCAAGGCCGATCCGCTCGAAGTGCGCCTTGTCTTCATCAACCTTCTCAAGAACGCGGCCGAAGCCGCCTTGGGAGGCACCGAGCCGCCCGCCGTCAGCGTCAGCCTCAGGGCGGCGGACGGCAGCTGCGTCGTCACGATTCGTGATACGGGGCCCGCCGTTTCCGACGAGGTGATGAAGAGGCTCTCCGTGCCGCTCACCACGACCAAGGCCGAGGGGCTCGGCTTCGGACTCGTGATCGTGCGCGGACTTCTCTCGCAGATGCGAGGCACGCTCGAACTGCGTCGCCAGCCTTCGGGCGGTCTTGAGGCCGTCGCCATCATTCCCGCCGCGCGCGAAGAGCGCAAAGGAGACGCATCATGAAGCCGACCGGAGAACCCGCATGTCTCATCCGCATCGTCGACGATGAGCCGAGAGCGCTCGAGGCCGTCGCCTTCATGCTCGAGTGCGAAGGCTACGAGACGGCGTGCTTTTCGAGCGCGCGGGACTTTCTGACCTCCGACGTGCCGAGCATTCCCGGATGCGTGCTTTCCGACATCCGCATGCCGGGCATGACGGGGCTCGACCTTTTTGATGAGCTCCGAAGCCGCAACTATCCGCATCCCGTGCTCTTCATGACGGCCTTTGCAGACGTGGAGACGGCGGTCGAGGCCATGAAGAACGGTCTGGTCGACTATCTCGTCAAGCCCGTCGTGCCCGAGAAGCTCTTTTCGAGCGTCACCCGTGCCCTGACGATCGACCGTCAGCGTCATGCGGGGCTCGACAACAATGCGGCCGTCTGGCGCGACCACTGGGGGACGCTCACCTCCCGCGAGCAGGAGGTCGTGCGCTGGGTGGGGCGAGGCTATCTGAGTCGTCAGATCGCCATCGAACTCGACATCAGCCAGAGGACGGTCGAGGCCCACCGCGCCTCGGCGCTTCGAAAGCTCGGCGTCACGACGCCCGCCCAGGTGGCGCTCATTCTCTCCGAGCTTGATGAGGCGTAAAGGCGACGCCTGCCTGCAAACTCCTCTCGGGCAGGGTTATCCATAGGGTCGAGCACCTTTTTTGGGAAAGGGCAAGGTACGTACGTAGGGTACGCATTCTCAGGCGGCTATCCTGAATTCATGATCATTGCGGGCGCACCGACCATGCGCCCCGCAGAGTGAAAAAAGGAGAATCGCATGAGCAATCAAGGTTTGTCCCGCCGCAGCTTCTTCGGCACGTCCGCCATGGCAGGCGCTTCGCTTCTCATCCCCGGCGTGAGTGCAGCCCAGCTGCCTCCCAACAGCTGCAATCCGCTTCCCAAGAAGTGGAACTTTGAAGCCGACGTCGTCGTGATCGGCGCGGGTGCCTGCGGCATCGCGGCCGCCATCCGCGCGGCCGACGAAGGCGCCGACGTTCTCGTCGTTGACACCAACTATGACGTGGGCGGCCACGCCATCCTGTCCGCCGGTTCGATCTGTCTCGGCGGCGGCACGGCCCTGCAGAAGAAGTACGGCATCAAGGACGATCCGGAAACGTACTTCCGCGACCTCGTCGACTGGTCCGTGACCGAAGTCGACGGCATGCCCGACTATCGCTTCTGCGACCGTGACTTCCAGCACGCACTCGCCTACAACGGTGCAGCCACGTTCGACTTCCTCGCCGCGAACGGCCTGCCGTGGGAGGACGAGGCTCCCGACAACTTCCAGGCCAACCACGGCTCCGGCGTGACGGCCCTTCGCTCCCATCACGTCAAGTGGAAGAACGGTGTCGGCGGTCCGAGCCCCACGGGCACGAACGGCACCTCCGTCATGCGTCCGCTTGACGAATCCGCCCGCAAGCGCAAGAACATCCGTTTCCTTTTCAACTATCACATGGACCGCATCTTCCGCGAAGAACCGCTCGCGGGCCGCGTGGTCGGCATTGAAGCCCACTACACTCCGACGATCCTTCCGGGCCAGAAGAAGCCGCTCGTGAGCTGGAAGACCGAAGGCAACGTCGACTTCCATGAGGAAAAGGTCACCGTCAAGGCCCGCAAGGGCATCGTGATCGCCACGGGCGGCAACACCGGCAACGTCGAGTTCCGCCGCATGTTCGACCCGCGCCTCACCGAAGAAATGCAGGTGGGCGGCGGCGAATGGTCGCCGCAGGACGGTTCCGGCGAACTCGCAGCTATGGCGATCGGCGCGGCCCTCTGGGGCACCTGCAACCAGGCCATGAACCGCAACGGCGCGCTCCGCCGCGGCGCATTCGTCGGCTGCAGTACGAACTACGTCGCCTGGAAGCCGAAGAGCCCGATCTGGGGCAAGGTCAAGGCCACGGGTCTCTTCGTCGGCTCTTGGAACAACGTCATCGCCGTCAACCAGGCCGGCCGCCGCTTCTACAACGAGGCGAGCGCCAAGTATCCGAACGGCACGTGCTTCGGCTTCTACGACAAGGCGGGCGGCTATGTGCGCGACGACTGGCGCAACAGCTCCAAGATCACTCCGAAGTTCATGAACTACATCGACGCCGCTCTTGCCGTCAATGAAGGTTCCGTCGGTCCCGACTGGGCTGCCGGTCCGCAGTGGTGCATCTTCGACAGTCAGGAAATCGAACACCAGAAGTGGGACATCGACGAGACGACGGGCGAGGAAGGCTACTTCTTCAAGGCCGACACGCTCGATGAGCTTCAAGAAAAGCTCATGGCGAACCCGTACCAGAAGTTCCGCATGCCCAAGGGCCGTCTGGCCGAAACCGTCGCCCGCTACAACGGCTTCGTTGAAAAGGGCCACGACGACGACTTCGAAAAGCCCAAGCTCAAGCGCAAGATCGAGAAGGGTCCGTTCTATGCCGCATGGTGCACGGTCTGCACGCATGACACGTACGCAGGCCTTCGCATCAACGGCAAGTGCCAGGTCGTGGACCTCGCCGGCAAGGTGATCCCGGGCCTCTACTGCGGCGGCGAATCCGCCGGCGGCAGCAGCCAGCACGGCATGGGCCGCTGCTTCACTGCGGGCTACATCATCGGCGGTGAAGTCGTCAAGGGCTGATGATCCCTCATGCTTTCGGCCGCTGCGCCTGACTCCCGCAGAGCCTGAAGGCTGATCGACGCAAGAGGCGTTGCAATCGCTGCAGATTGAACTGCAGCGTCTGCAGCGCCTATTTTTCATGTTTACCTTCGGCAATGAAGAAGCACGCTATCGCAACCATTGGTTCGTTGAACCGCAGTTGGAATTCTCGTACTTCTATGCGAAGGGAAAGGACTACACGATCTCAACCGGCCTTCGGGTTGAACAGGGCAATGCCGACTTTCTCAATGGCCGTGCCGGCGTTGTCCTTGGCAAGAAGTTCGACTATGGTACGCTGGGAGACAAGCGCTTCTTCCAGATCGCGATGACGGGCGGCGTCACCCATGAATTCATGGGTGATCAGACCATTCGCTATCGTGGTGTTGACGGTGCAAGCACATCCATTGAAGCCAATGCCGTTGACGGCACGCGTTTCTATTACGGTCTCACCGCCGACTGGCAGTGTGCCGACCGCTGGCGTGCCTACGCGAGCCTCGAACGTGAAGAAGGTGACGGCTACACGCAGGACTATGACGTCAATATTGGCGTGAGATACGCCTTCTGACGATTTTGTGCCAGAGAGGATGAGGCGATGCCTCAAACGCAAGCGGGGTCCCCTTTCGGAGACCCCGTTTCCGTTGGCTAAGAAGCCATTAACGCTTGCGGGGAGCAATCACCCAAGCAACGCCGATAATGATGGCGAGGTTCAAAAGCCCCAGCCAATCGACGCCTCCGCCGGCCATCGCAACATTGAGAACAATGTCGCCGTTCCAAACGAAGTTTGCCTGTGCTAAACTTCCTAACAAGGAAATGAATGTTGTGACCATCCCAATTTCCTTTCAATGACTTGGCCCGGTGTTACCAGCACTGGGCTTTGTCGTTTTTGAACCCCTTGCGGGGACCCCTTCCGATGCCGAAGGCTCGTCATCGAAAATTTCGTGAGCCTTGCCGGAGAGTGGGGTGGATTTCAGAATGGCGTTTGCAAGCGATCCCTGCTGCCGATATTTTGCCAGAGTCAAGCTTGGAGCGCCCGCTTCGCTCAAAGCGCCACCTTCCTCGTTGCTTCCTCCACCAGATGCTCATCACGCTTGTCGTAGCGCCGGGTCGTCACGACGGAGGAATGTCCCATCGCCTGCCGCACGGTGTTGATGTCGGCGCCGGACTCAAGGAGCCGCGTCGCAAAGGTTCGGCGCAGATCATGCGGCGTGAAGGACGAAACCGGAGATTCGTCCGCCCTGGCGCGCAGCAGCTGATGGATGGTGCCGGCCGTAATCGCCCAGTAGGGCCGGATGTTGTCGCCCTTCTTCATAAGCACCCTATCGGATGGTTTGCCGATAAAAAGGCCGAAAAAACGGCTCTCCCTTGAAGGAGAGCCGAAAACGAACCCAATGAGGATGGAATGTCGCTGATAAAGATGGACGTGTTGGCGGATGAAAGGACCCTTACTTGGCGATGGCGAGCGCCTTTTCAATGTCCGCGAACATCATGTCAGTGGCGCGCAGGCCGCCCTCTGCGAGGTACCAGGCGGACGAGGTAAGGTAGACGATGCGGCCGTTCTTTGCGGCATCGGTCCTCTCGACGAGCGGGTTGGCCATCACGTCCTGCGCGAGCCGGGCGCCCGGACGGGAGATGGCGGAGTCGCGGTCGCAGACGAAGATGAAGTCAGGATTGAGCTTGACGAGAAGCTCGAACGAGGACTCGCTGCTGTGGTCGGTGTTGGCGCCGTGGGCGATGTTTTTGAACGGATTCCCCGCGCATTCCCCATCCATGTGGCACACATGGGTGGGGTCAAGCGGGGCTGACGAAGTCAGTCAATCTCAAGTTATTCAAGATGATCCAGTGGATAAGTTCTTAAATCCCTTCTTGCACAGGGATTAAGTAGCAAAACGAGCGCAAAATCACAGGATCATTTTGCGATTCTGATGCAGCACTTTTGCTTGTACTCATAAAATTGTCGATTAACCGTGTCAGGTTGTGTGATGCTTGATACCATACGGAGTAATCCCGCCAACCCATCGCCATGCAACGATGAAGATCACGTCCACTTACTCCGTGCGTTTGCGCAACTTCAACCTCGTCTTTGACGACACGGTTGAGGTGTATCGCCACGCCGTGGATTACTTCATCGAACTCGTGATGGCGAATTGGAATACTCACTTCGCCAATCTCAGTCGTGCCAACGATTGCATTCGTGTTGCCGAAGGTCTGAGCGTTCGTACGAAAAAGCGTCCGATGACGCCTTACAACTTCTGCCACGACTTCGAAAAATTTCCGTGCTACCTTCGCCGAGCCGCCATCATGGCGGCATACGGACAGGTGTCGTCGTATCAAACGCGTCTGGCTCAATGGAAAGCGAAGCCGGGGCAAAAGGGCCGGCAGCCCGGTCTGCCGAAGGCCG